>Ga0081473_119372_pt1 | contig 110700 bp, 125 predicted proteins | sample CisSprmetagenome_FD_70977 | JGI IMG/M metagenome (GOLD analysis project Ga0081473, IMG submission 70977) | Hypoxic/sulfidic aquatic microbial communities from Cistern Spring, Yellowstone National Park, USA v2 (version 2) | ecosystem: Environmental > Aquatic > Thermal springs > Hot (42-90C) >...
ACTAATAACGTATGGTTCAAGTTACATTTCACTCAAAGATCTCCTCAATGGGTCATGATAAGTACGGAGATCCAAAATACGCAATATACGTTCCTAAAAGCATTCATGAGAAGATTAAGGGTTTGCTGGAAAAGGAGGTGATAGTAATTGTCATCCTACCAGATGATGAGGAGTAAGCTAATTGGTTCTAAGGAAGCAATTGATAACTTCCAATTCGTGACTATAAATGGTAGGGTTGAGTTTGAAGGGGGCGAAAGAATCTCAAGGATTGCTTATTATTACTCAAAGGCTGTAAAAGCTGGGGTTAACCTAGCTTTAAAAGGAGTTTCCCTAAACGATGCTATTAAGGAGTTATACAAGATCATCCCTTACGCCTTTTACGCTGAAACGGCTTATAAGCAGGCTTTAGCATTGGTCGAGAATAAAGGGGTAAATAAAACAAACAGAAGCATCCAAAAGGGATAGAAAGATGATTCTTCGTAGCTACATCCTTAATTACGCTATTTAGAACTAGAATTTTAATCTCGTCATCTTGAGCAATACCAACAGCTATCCTTCTAACAAATTCCTTATACGCATTCTCATCCTTATCAAACTCTTCTAGCACTTACTTTGTTAAACTCACACTAATGACATATTTTCCCAGAATTTAAAAACACTAGAGAGCATAATGAAGTGCAAATTCTCTTAAATTTATTACTTCTGGGGCAGAAGTTAAATTCTGGGGCAGAAGTTGTTATTTGACGAAAGACCAAAAGCTAGGAGAGAAGACCTATTTGACAGAGAAAGAGAAGTTGAGGAAATAATAAACAATATAAAGAGACCCCTACTACTCATCTCAGGAGTTAGAAGGATAGGCAAAACCTCAGTACTCCTAGTTTCACTGAACGAAGCTAAAGAAAATTACATACTCATCGACTGCAGGAAACTAAAAGAAAACTACGGTAGAAAAGAACTATACTCACTATTCTCTGAAGCATTATCCTCAAGAATTTCCTATTTGAAAGACGTCCTAGAGAAAGTCAAAGGGATAAGTATAGCAGGAAATTACGTTGAAATAAAATGGGGAGGGAAGAACTACATATCATTATCAAGCCTCTTCGACGAGCTAAATAAAAAAAGATTAATCATAGCAATAGACGAAGCACAGAGACTAAGAGGGCCATTAAGTAAAGAAATAAAAGATGCCATAGCTCACGCTTACGACTATGATAGAAACTTAACTTTCATTCTTACCGGTTCAGAAGTAGGTTTATTGCACGAATTAATAGATGTGGAAAACGAAAACTCCCCGGTTTACGGAAGATATTACCTAGAAATAACTCTGGACAGATTTAACAAAGAAAAGAGCAGAGAATTCCTGCAGAGAGGATTTCAAGAGATTTCCACAAAGGTTGAGGATAAAATTGTTGAAGAAATAGTAAATTATTTCGACGGAATACCGGGCTGGCTAACATTTGCAGGTAACGAATACGCAACAAAGGGAAAAATTGAAGAAGTAAAGAAAACTGCAGTAAAAGTTGCAAAAGGAGAACTAGAAAACCTAATCGAGGAAAAAACAAAAAAGGTATCTTACATAACGGGGAAAAGATATAGGAATGCATTAAAATGTATTGCAAAAGGAGAAAACTCTTGGTCTAAACTACTCTCCTGCATTGAAAAAGAAGAAGGTTCAACAATCTCCACAAGCGTATTAGATAATATAATACAAAACTTGGAAAAAATGAGCATAATAAAAGATTACGAGTTCCTAGATCCAGTATATAAAGAAGCATCTAAATTATTATAATAATATTAGGATATTTTATTAGCTATATATTCTATATATTTTACACTTTATCTATTTTATCTATATTAGTTATACTTAAATTCTGTTTTTTCCTCGTTATTTCTTAAATGAAATTAATAGATGCGTTCAAACCCTTGGACGACAAAAAATTCGACATGTTCCACGTAAATAGCTTACTAACTACGGGTATGGGAGTATTTACAGATGGCTATCTATTATCTTCAATAAGCTTAGTAATTCTAGACGTGATGTCAACATTCGGAATAACAAAATCAAATCCATCATACACTTTCTGGCCAGGAGTATTGAGCGGAACAGTATTCATAGGAGCAGCACTTGGAGCAATCATCTTCGGAATATTAGCTAACAAAGGAAGAAAAACCTTTTACGGAGTAGACGTTGCCCTAATGACAATAGGTGCACTACTGCAAGCATTCGTTACTTCACCCACAGAATTAGCAATAGTGAGATTCTTGGTTGGAATAGGCACATGGGCAGACTACGTGTTGTCTCCGTTAATAATGGCAGAACACTCTAACGCAAAAGACAGAGGAAAATTAATTGCCTTAGGTTTCGGCCTAATGTGGTCATTAGGTGCAATAACTGCATCACTACTTTACTTTAGGAATATCACCTTTTGTTACACCGTCGATGCTCTGGAGAATAATATTAGGAGCAGGAGCAATTCCGGCAGCATCAGTAATTTACTTAAGAAGAAAAATACCAGAAACAACTAGGTACCTACTAAGAATAAAAGGAGACGTAAAACAATTTGAGACTGTAGTAAAGCAAATAGCAGGAAAAACAGTAAACGTAAATGAAGATTTAAAGGACAAAAATCCCTTACTCATATCTTCAAAACCTCGGGAAAAATATTTGCAGTAGCTGCGATATTATGGTTCCTTTACGACGTAACGGGTTATGCTAACGGACTATTCGGGCCAACTTTAATAGCAAGGTCAATAGGAATTTACAACCCAGCAATATTCTCCCTCATAGTATCAGCAGTTTTCGGCTTCCCTGGTAAATTCACTGGAATTTCATTAATTGACAAAGTAGGAAGAAAACCATTACAAGCTTTAGGCTCATTGGGAGAAGGAATATTCTTAGTAGCTTTCGCTTTGCTACTGCCCAAGGAGGCATTTCTTCCCGTAGGATTATTACTAGTAATTTACGGACTCCATGAGTTCACGGGAAGTGTCGGACCCGGAATAATAAGCACTGCAGGTATGCTAGGAGTAGAATTGGCACCGACAAAAGTAAGGAGCATAGTACAGGCTATAACGGTAGCCTCAGGAAGAGCTGGAGCAGCAATAGCGTCATTCTTATTCCCCGTGCTCTTCATATCAGTAAGCAAAGAGGTAGCAATGATATTCTTTGCAATACTAATGCTAATTGCTGCAGCACTAACCTGGTTCGGAGTACCAGAAACCAAAGGGAAATCCCTAGAATTAGCAAGCCAAGAAGAAGGAATTAAGGAAAGTATTTAATAAAAAGGGAATAAAAAAGAAGAAGGAAGATAAAGTTAGTAATGTGTTTTTATTATTTTTCTTCTCTTTGTATTATAATACTAGATAAATATATCCCTCTTGTATCCTCTTTATTATCTCCTTTAAAGATGCTGGCACGTAAATTACTCCCAGCGCTAGTTCCTCTTTAGTTATATTCCTAGCCTCCATTGACGTTCCGCAAGCTATTACCTTAACTTTCTTGTTCTTCAACAGAGGAGCAATCCTATTCCTCTGAGTAACTGCCGCAATTCCACCGTTCAAATAAACAACTTCAACTTCTTCAGTCTCAGGCACTTCAGATAAGTGAGACGCTGCAGTTATTGACATTGGTATCTTTTCCTCAGAATCAACCGACAGGACTATTTTCATTTTCTCACTAAATAATAAAAATTCGTATAACATTTTTAAATCTATTCTGAAAAAATAAAATTGAATTCTTTTCTTAACATTAAGAGAAAAGAGATATTAATAAGAGGAAATATTTTAGTATAGTTATTTTTCTTCCTTTCCACATAAAGGAAAGAGTGAATTTTCCTAAAAGAAACCTTTCCTAAACTTGTATATAAAAAACCTAGTAATTATTAATAATACAGCAAAACCTACACCTATTGGAATTTCTGACTTACAAGGGATCATAGAAGTATTTAAGTAAAAAGTACACAAAAGAGTCACTAAATAATTGATATAAAGCCCATTATGACTGAAAGACTTAAATTAATTTTTAACTTAGATACCATTAAGCCAGCTTTATTTTCTTTGGTAATAAAGTTTATGAAAATAACCTTAATCGGTCTGATTATGAATTTTTGAGAATTTGCATTGCCTTTATGTTAGTTGTGAAGAACGTTAAAAAACTACATTAGCCCTATCCGTTTATGACAATTTTTAAAGCTAAGAGTAAAAGTTCGTAAATCCTGGTATCGTAATTTTCTCAAAGAATTCCTCTTTATATCAGCCAGAATACATTGCGATAGTCTTACGTCCTGAGTTCTTTAGAATGCTAGAAATGGTGAAGGATAAAGCTTGTTCTACCCTAAAACCTTTCCATCCTCCAGCAACTATCTTCTAGAGACGTTGATTGGAAAAACTTAAATGCTAAACTATAGAGTAGAAGTTACTGGAGGTCAAGTTTCAAACGAATCTTCGTCGTAACCTCTTATTACTTACGGGACACCCTTTCGCTCACCGGTTAAGAACGTGAAGCCTTATGATAGTTCGACCTTTACCAAGTAAATTTTAAATACGAACAAAATATGGATAAGAAATGAAGCATGCCGCGGTAGTCTAGCGGTCTAGGATGGGGGCCTGTCGAGCCCTTGACCCGGGTTCAAATCCCGGCCGCGGCGTTGTGGGGGACACCCCACTCCCGATATTAACGTATATCTCAATTATCCTTTCTAAAGGAGCAATGTAATGATGCCTTTGCTTACCGCCTTCATCCTTCTCTATGGAGTAAACATAATACTTACCTTTGATCTCTTCTACATAGAATTTAGAATTGACGTAGAAATTAGGCATTTTAAGAATGTTAAGTAACGCGGGTATAAATACTTATTCTAATAGAACGACCAGTGTGGAGTTGGAAGGAGACGATAAAGACTACTCATTTGTGCGAAAAATTCAAATCGACTTGAGGAATTTTTCGCTGACTAAACCCTCAAGACCGTTTTTTCGAACCAGGTGGTAGACGTCCGACAAATATTTCTTATTATTATAAATGAAATACTTCTTATCATCACTGAGTTTTACGTTCACGCCGTTCGACTTTAACTCACCGTAATTCGTTAGCCAAACCCAACCGACTATCTCATAATCGTCTGTGGGGGACACCCCTAAAACCCCCAACGCTAATTATGAAGAATTGAAAGGAGTTATCACAGAGGACTTGGAAAGCACGGTTGATAATACCTTCAAATTTCCGCATCGGATCTAATCAAATTCGAATTAGCTCTTAGACAAGGTAATATAAGTGAAGAGAGAATTAAGAAGTGTCTCTCATAATTAACCGGGAGCTCTCTGTTTAAGCCTAAGAAATTGTCCTTATAACGATTTTTTAGCATTTTGAGAGGTAGTGATACTTTGCCTTTTCTTAATATCAGTGGAGTGCCCTTTCCCGTTCTTGCTACTTCTTTTTGGTTATAAATACCTTATTTACTAAAATTGAACTTACTATTTTTGATTTGTATAAAAAACTTAAATACTAACAACTGATGAAATTTAGTTTGCAATGACAAATCCTCAAGGAAGCCCAACTAAAAAAAGTCCCGATGTATATTCAAAAGTAGCGGATTTGACAGCTAGAATAGACAGACTCCCTACAATGGTCTTACCCATCTCAGTTATTCTTGCTTTAGCCTTCGGTTATTTCATCGCACTTTATGACGTCATTGATATTGGTGTAGCATTCTCCGGTACATCACTTCCTTATACTGGGTTAACGACGACAGAGGCAACTACCGTAGTGTCAATGGGATTATTCGGTTATATACCAGGTGCCTTAATCTTGGGATATCTGGCTGACAAGGTAGGAAGAAAACCGATGCTAATCTTTACGGCACTTTTAACTGCAATTGGTAGTCTTGGTAACGCTCTATCAGTAAACTATCCTATGTTTCTCGTTTTTAGGTTTATTACTGGGATGGGTATAGGTGGAGACTTAATTCTCGTACCTACTTATCTGGTAGAAATGGTACCTGCTGTTAAGAGGGGTCAATACTTCAACTTGGTATACATTGCCGGATGGGCAGGGCTAGGACTGGGTCCCTTCTTAGCATCTATAATAGACATTCTAAACCCAGCAATAGGTTGGAGAGTAATATTCCCAATAGGTGCTACTTTAGCTTTTATAGTACTCGTTATAAGGTCTCACGCAGACGAGACAGTTAGAATGCTAGCCTTGAAAGGAAAAATAGACCAAGCTGAAGCGTTAGTTAGAAAGATGGAGGAAGAAGCAAAGGTAAGGGCTAAAGTAGCTGAACTCCCGCCTTATAACCCTCTGCAGTACAAAGTAGAAGAGAAGAATCCTCTTACAGTGTTCTTCAACAAGAAATATGCTATAAGGATAATCTCCGTCATGCTATCTATTTTCTTCTTCTACTTCGGCGAGTACCCGTACTTGACCGAATTCCTGATTTGGGTTAATAGCGTTTATGGTAACGACAAAGCCTTAATTAATGAATACACTGTGTTGTTCGGAACTGCTGGTATAGGAACTTTTCTGGGAGCAATAGCCCTTAGGTTCGTAGTCGAGAAAATTAGGAGGGCAATTCTGACTACTATAGCTTATGCTGTTGGTATGTTACTAGGAGTTTTGTTGTCAGTGTATTTAGTGCTTCAAAACAATACTACTCTAGCTTTTGTGGCAATGTTCTTAACGAACTTCATAGGAGTAGGTTGGAGTAATCAAATGAACTACCTTAACGGTACTGAAAATGTCCCTACTTATGCAAGAGCTACATCCTTCGCATTTTCGGACGGATTTGCACACCTAGGAGCTGCTATCTCTACTGCAATTATCTTAGACTTTATACCGACTTTAGGATCTCTTGGGACTTGGGTACTGTTCCAAGTACCGATGGTCGTAATGGGAATAGTGCTAATATTCGTTTTACCAAACACTATAGGACAAAGCCTGGAGAAAGTAAACGAGGCAGAAGCAGGAATTTGAATTCGGGTTTAAGAAACGTCTTTTTTCCTTTACTTTACTTTACGCTTTCAAGGACTTAATATAAAGGCTTTTTCTATTGTTTTTAAACTCCTACTTTAGTCTCCTTCGCTAATAACTTCTTTACTTCTCTTTCTAACCAAAAGTCTCTTGGAGTTAAGAAAGTTATCGCAACCCCCTTTTTCCCCATTCTTCCAGTCCTACCAATTCTGTGTATATACGTCTTCAAGTCCTGAGGAGCGTCAAAGTTGACAACCTTGTGGACTAACGGTATGTCAATACCTCTGGACGCAACATCCGTTGTTACGAGGATATCATATTCCCCTCTTCTAAACGCATCTATGTTTTCGTTTCTCACCCTTTGAGGTAAATCACCCCTGAGTTCTACAGCGTTATCTAGTAAGTGCACTAATTTAGCTACCCTGCTTCTAGTCCTCATAAATACGATAATTCCGCTGTCTTCTTCCTCCCTTAAACTCCTAACTTTTGACCTCCAATCATCTTCTACTTCAAGAAATTTGTGCTCAATGTTAGCTAGTCCCTCACACACATAAACCCTTTCGGGGTTGTCCACGAACTTAGATGCTAAGGCTTCTATCTCTTTGGGTATAGTAGCTGAAAAGAGTCCCGTTATCTTCCTACTGGTCGTATGCGATAAAATCATCTCAACGTCCTCTATAAAACCCATGTCCAACATCAAATCTGCCTCGTCTACTACGACTACCTCAAACTCCTCTAGATTTATTTCTCCTTTTCCCCATAGGTCTAATAATCTTCCCGGGGTGGCAATTACAACGTCGGCACCTTCTAACTCTCTAAGTTGTCTGTTGTAAGGCATGCCTCCGTATATTTCAGCCACTTTTATCCCCTTGTATTTACCGATAGATTTAATGTGAGATGAAACCTGCCTGGTGAGTTCCCTGGTAGGGGTAATCACAAGTGATTTATACCCAAGCTCTACAATGGGAATTCCGAAGGCAGCTGTCTTTCCGCTACCGGTTTTAGCCCTTACTATTACGTTTTTCCCGCTCAACATCAGCGGGATTGTCTTTCTTTGGACTTCAGTAAGTTCGCTGAAGCCCATTTCTTTCAAAGCTTTATCTACTTCTTCGCTGAACATAAACGCTAAGTAGTCCCCGCAATTAATAAGCTTATAGGTGTGTCGAAATTAGTGCGAGAGATCATCTAGCCTCTAGGAGGACATTCTTAGCTTGGGTGAGAACATCCATAGCTTTAATGGGATTCGGATTCGTTATAGCCAAGTTTCAAATTTTTCTACACGTTTTAGCCCACGAACCTCTGACATCATCTTCCCTTCTCGGAGGTGTTATAATGATAATCATGGGAATAGCTACGCTCCTTTACGGTTTCTACGAGTATTTGCAGGACGAGAAGCTGATAAAAGAAAACAAGTTTGAGGTTAAATTAACTCCTATGTGGATTTATACTGGACTATTAACATTATTGGCGGTGGCTCTAGTGGTGAGCCTTTACATCAGTGCATACCCGTAGACTCTTGGGGTCTTAGGTTTAGCGTTCATATTCAAAATTATTGCCCTCTTGATGGTTGTTGGAATCTCTCCGTTTAGTTTTATTTCATTTCCGTTTATACTTCCCAATACTTTAAAACCGCCAGCAACTACGTGAACGTTACTAGCTTCTGAAGCCCATTTGAACTTATTTACATCCCTGATTACGTTAGTAAGGTTAATGCCAGATTTAATTAGAGCAGTTACACCTTCTATTTCTTCGAGCTTCACATTACGTAATGCAAAACCTATCCTAGTCCCAGGTTGAACAGCTTGCTGGTCTTCGTCAAGTACTTGTATGCTTTTTACTTCCACTTCTTTTTTCATCGGTAATGCAACGAGCTTATCGTGAGCCTTTACTTCAGTCAGTGCAAAACCCAGAACTACTACTCCTACACCTTTTACATTGAAAGCCCTATCGATATATACGTAACCAAGATCGCTCACCGGCTCGTCCAGTTCCACGAACTCTGAGATCATGTTACTAATTGAGAGCTCTTTAAAGACCTTGCCGAAGGTCTCTCTATCAGGAGGCGGAATAACAACTCCTTTTAACCCCGAAGCTTCAGCTAATAACGCGAGTTCGCCCTCTATCGCGGTAAGTTGATTCATGACCAGATAAAAGGACGACGATATTGAGAGAGCTTCAGCTTGGTCTAGTAGCTTAGTAGGAATTAAAACTGACCTGATAAGCTCGCCTATCTTTTTGTAGTAAATGTTGTTCTCCGTTTTCTTGCCCAGCTTTTCTGCAGTCTGTTTTATCAACTCCTCATTTGAAGCCAGCACGGTCGTTATTGAACCTCTTAGCATAAGTGAGTAAGAAAAGCCAGATTTAAAAGACTAGTGTAAAATACGCTACTAAGAAATATACAAACAAGAGCATTATTGACTCCTTTAACCCTAAGTTCTTGTCCATAAGTATGAAGATCGCAAAAGTATTAGCTATCAATGTCGCAACTATTTCACTCATCCCAGGTTGAAGTCTAACGTCGTTAAACAAGCCTACTATCGCTAAGAGCACGGTGGCGTTCTGTATCTTGCTACCTACGAAGTCGAATATCGCTAAAGACCCTCCGCGTTCAGAGGTGGTCGTAAGTCGTATTGCGGTTATCGTTTCTTCTAATTCACCTGCTAACGGGGTCAATATTAATGCTAACCAGATTGAGGGTATATGGAAATAGCTAGAAAGTTCAGCCACATCACCGATGAAAGGTTCTGAAAAAAGGATTAGCAGAAATGCACCCATAACTAAGTACAGAGCTGCCTTTATTATTTCCTCCGTCTTTGCTTCCTCTCTGTCCTCTTTTACGAATTTCTTCACTCTATAATAAGTGTAGTATCCGTACAAACTGAGGAGGGGGATTGACGTATAAATGTCCAGAGAACCGTATATCAAAACAATTAGCAGTAGCATGGTTGAAGCGATCAGAAATCTATGCTCCACCGAATAGTCCTCAGCGATTACGAGATTTTTCTTCCACCTCAAGAAATTGTAAATCCCGAGTAAGCCTACTCCAAATGTAAATAGCATGACATTTCCGCCTATCGCAGAGCCTAAAGCTATATAGGGTTCACCCCTTATGGAAGCAATAATTACAAAAATAGTTTCGGGTAGTGCTGTAAGTAGACCCATTATTATTCCGCCGGCCATACCTTGTCCCATGAATTCTTCAAGTTTCTCTGCACCTCTAGCAATGAGTTCTGCAGATAAAATCAGTATTGGAAATATTATCAGTAAATTGCTAACTATCAATACGCGATATAATCAGCTCTTACCCCTTTAAACTTTTACGAAATTAGATGAATATTTAGCTTAACGCTAATAATTTTACTAATTTTAAGTATTAGTAAATTCTCTATTTCGAGTAAAGAGATATTTGTAGACCTAAGAGAAATTATAAAACTAAGTTACTGAAGTCATTATTTTCTCTACGGTACTCTGCCAGTATGAACTCGATAAAAAGAACGGAAGGTCGAGAACTAATAGAACGACTGTGCCAATAATAAATACGGAAAGGTAGGGTAAGAATGCTATAACCTCTAGGACGACGAAAGGGATAATAGATAAGAATGAAACCAAGAACCTGCCCGCAGTTATTGTCTGAATATTTTGGAATGACGCACGGTAGAACCTCGAGTTTAGGGACATAACGAAAATCGAACTTAAAGGTAAATCTACCATAACGGTAAAGCCGAGAACAACCTGACTGCTCAATACTTCAAAAAGACCTATTGGTAAAAGGACTACGGCTAGGGCTATAGCCTTACTTATGAGATAATTCCTGAAGAACTCCAAGGGAGTCATGACGTTCATGTCTAACCATATCGGTTCGCTAATTAGTGCAGAACTTGATAATGAGACAGTTAAGATCCACGTTATAATAATGACGTAAAAGTTAAGAGTGAAGATTCCAATTATTTTTAGAATATAAGCAAAATATATTGTAGCACCCATTAATGAGGTAATTAACAAAATTTGCCATAACTTGACTCTCTTAGTGACGTATGTTATAGTATCCATGAAATTAACTCGCCCACCTACTTCCAATACGTTTAAGTTTTTAACTAACATAACCAAGAGAGGATACCTTACTTTAGTAAAGTTTATTTGTTCCTTAACCTCACCTTTTTCAGACGTTATAATGATATTAGAATAATTAGTGAAGGAAAATCTCTTGATGGCTAGAAAGAATGAACTTAAGGACAACGTTATCAGTAACGAAAACCCTATCGTATCATATCCGACGAACATGGACATAGGACTAAAAGGAAATCCCACACCTGCTAACAAGAACCAACCAGCAATTCCTAAAGCTACGAGCACTTTCCTCTTTATACTGAGTGAATAAGTTATGGCGGGAAGTGAAGCTGAGATCAAACTCAGAAGAAATGGAATAAAGATACCATATAAGCCTATAGATAGTACGAACCACGATACAAAAAGGATTGAGAGAGCCAAATTAACTACTATGGAACCAATAATAACTGAAGTGACTAGCATTCTATCGTCTATGGGAAGCATTGCTAGGAAATCACTGTCAGATTTAGATACCATGCCGAACCTAGTGTTAAATATTGAGGTGGTTACTAAGATCGAGGAATAAAATATCGAGAACAACGAAAACTCTGTTATTACATGAGGTGGCTCAAAATCATAGCTCGGTAAGGTCATTGCTACTAAAATTGCTGAGATAAAAACGTAGAGGATGAAAGATCTTTTAGGAATCCGGGAAAAAATAACAAATTTTATGAGTTTACCCCACACTGCTCATCAACCTTGCCACCACACTTTCTATCGGTTCGTCCTCTCTTCCCATAGACTTCAAATCTACTATTGAACCACTCCATATTACAGAGCCTCTAGATATCACAATAACGTGATCAGTTAACCTGGTAGCTATTGACATAATATGAGTAGAAACTAAAAACGTAGCGTTCATTTGCCTCAACATACCTATTACTTTTTCCTGAGTAGGTATATCCAGATAGTTAAGGGGCTCATCCAATAAGACTATTTCAGGATTATGAAGAAGTACTAACGCTATTGCGAGTTTCTGCTGATTACCCCTCGAGAGCTTACCGGCTTGTATATTTTCACATTGAACCAAATCTAATTTCTCCATCATCTCCCTAGCCTTCTCTTTAGGGTTAGGTATACCTCTCAGCGCAGCTATATACTCTAAATTCTCCCTTACTGTGAGTATTCTATATGGCATCGGGTCTTCTGGCAGATATCCCATAATCCTCTTCACTTGTTTATCCCCCGGCTTCAGACCTTTAATGAAAACGTCACCTTGATCAGGCTTTAACATTCCAGCCAAAATCTTCATGGTAGTGGACTTACCTGCACCATTAGGACCCAGAAGGGCATATCTACCGCCGCAAGGAATAGAAAATGAGAGATCTCGAAGGGCTTCTATTGAACCAAATCTCTTATAAACGTTAACCAGTGTAATACAATTCATATATAAAATTTCTAAGTTGGTTATAATTAAACGTATTCACTAGATAATAGAACTGCATAGAAATATGAAAATTTTTATTTATCATTTATCGTAAAACCGTAATACTTTAGTATAACTAGGATTTTCCGTTAAAAAGTATCTAAATACCCAACGTTTATAATAAAACAATATTTGAAACAAGCTAAGCTTTGTTACCCTTTAATTAAATATATTTCACTACTAGTGAGAGTAAAGTAAATAAAGTAGAAAGTGTAATATCTACAATTAGGCAGTTAACAAAAAATCTTTAAAGGGAATAAAGGTGGGGGCGGTGAAAAAGTTCGGAGGGGTGGTGAGTGATGTATTGATATAGTGAAAAGGATGTCATTTTTAAAGTTAACTTGTTTGAAACAAAGTGTTGTTAACGTGCTTTTTGTCTCATTTTCATACACTCGCTTGTTCTTTTTAGGTGGCGAAAAAGAGACATCTAATTTTAAAATTTAGTTCTAGATGTTCTCTCATTAAAATCTCCTAACAGTTAATTATAAAAACGAAATCTGAATATAATTTGATTTAAATAAACAGAGTAGAATTTAAATTAAGCGAATTTATAATAACGATAGTGAACGCGCGAAATTACACTTATCTACCTATTTTTCTTGATCCTAGGGGGTTAAAAGTTCTAGTGATAGGTGGGGGCACGGTAGGGACTAAAAGGGCTTTAAAATTCGCGGAGCTAATGAGTGACGTTACGGTAGTGAGTTTAGATTTTTCGACAGATCTTCAAAGAGCTTACGAAGAGAAGAAAATCAAATTGATTAAGGGTGATGCAAAATCACTAATCGACGATAACTTCCTTTCACAATACCACATAATAGTAACTGCTACCTCAGATAGGACTCTTAATTCTTCGATATGTAAAGTTGCTAAAATTTTGGGAAAACTATGTAACGATCCGACCAACCCTGAGGAATCCAATTTCATAGTACCCATTTACTCTATTGAGGACTCGATAGGCGTAGCCGTTACTACTTTCGGTAAGTCTAGTCTTTCCTCAAAGTTTATCCTACAGCTGATTAAGGAAAGAGTTCTCAACGACGAAGTGAAAAAGCTGGTAGAAGTCATGGGGCTAGTTAAGGATAAGATGAAGTCGGAAGTAGAAGACCCAAGAAGAAGATTCTCGTTGTACTCCTTAATTTTCAATGATCCTAAGTTTAGGGATTATGTGAGTAAAAACGACATAGAACACTCAATTAAGAGGGCGGAGGAGATAATCAATGGCTATAAGACAGATTAAATTAGACAATTATTACGCTCTAATATATACTTATAAAACGGTAGGTCTCGATAAATTATACGAGCACTATATTAGAGACGAGGAACTTAAGGCGTTAAAATCTTCAGACGACATTGAGATTTGTGTCCTCCAAACGTGCAATAGAGTCGAGGCTTATCTCTATTTACACAACTCAGAAGATCTTAAAAACTTTCTAGAAAGACTGGACTCTTTCCATAAGGAGAAGATAACTAAAGATGCTACAATCCTACAAGGTAGAGCGGTGGCAAAGCACCTCTTTGAGGTCGCCTCAGGAATAGATTCACTTGCAGTTGGAGAATATGAAATTCTTGGACAAATAAAAGAAACTTCTGAGAAATGCAAAAAATTAAAGCTAATAGACGACGCTTTAGATCTATTATTTACTTCAGCAGTAAAGATCGGTAGGAGGGTTAGAAGTGAGACTAATATATCGAAAGGTAAGACCGGTGTCTATTCGCTCGCAGTTGATTATGTAATAAGACAATTTAAACATATCAAAAACTTAAAGGTTGCAATTGTAGGAGCTGGGGAAATAGGAAGTAAACTAGCCCATATGCTTAGGGATTCCGGTATAACGGATGTAACGATCTTTAACAGAACTCTGAGCAGAGCCTATGACGTTGCAAGTAAATTTGGATATAAAGCTATGGAACTTAACTTTGACGAGGTAAGTAAATTTGACGTCGTATTCGTGGCTATCTACTACCCACAGAAGGTCAAGCTAAATGGACCAAAACTCGTAGTTGACTTATCACTGCCAGCTATCGTTGAAGGTGATAATGTAGTGACCTTAGAAACCCTCAAGTCTCTTTCAGCCCAAATAATGGAGAGGAAAATGGGAGAGATAGAAAAGGCTAAGAAGATAATTGAGGCGGAATTGGATAAGTTCAACAGAGAGATTGAGACGTATAACCTCAACAGACTGATTTCAATATTTATGAGTAAGATAGAGGAGATAAGGAGAGAAGAGATCAAGGAGGCAATGAATGTATTAGCTAAGAAGGAGCACCCGGAAATGGATGAAATATCAGAGATACTTGATAAGATGAGTTCATCTTTGCTAAAGAAAGTGCTCTCGCCGGTTTTAGAGGATATTAGAAAAACTCCTAATAGGATGGATTACCTTAATTATCTAATAGAGGTTTTAGGAAATGGTAACGTTTCCGACTCTAAGACCGAGAAGACTAAGAACTAATAAAGTAATAAGAGAGCTGGTAGCCCAAACAACTCTTAACGTTTCCCAACTAGTCTTACCTATTTTTGTGAAGGAGAACATAAACGAGCCAGAAAAAATTGACAGTATGCCCGACGTATTCAGGTACCCGCCTAACGATCACCTAATCAAATTTGTAGAGCAGTCCTTCAGTCTCGGAATAAAGAGCTTTATACTGTTTGGTATTCCTTCGTATAAAGACGACTTTGCCTCTTCAGCATATGCTAAGGACGGGATAATTCAAAGGAGCTTAAGACTTCTTAGACAAACTTTTGGAGATAAGATTCTCTTAATAGCTGATGAATGTACTGACGAGTACACCAGTCATGGTCACTGCGGGATAGTAGTTAATAAAAACAGTAAAGTGTTGGTTGATAACGATGAAAGCTTGGAGGTTCATGCTAAAATCGCCTTAAGTCAAGCCGAAGCTGGGGCGGATATAATAGCTCCGTCATCAATGATGGATGGAGTAGTAGGAGCTATAAGGAGGACGCTTGACGAAAACGGGTTCAAAGACGTTAGTATAATGTCTTACAGTGTAAAATATGCCTCGACTTTCTATTCACCTTTTAGAGATGCTGCTTACTCTAAACCTGCTTTCGGAGATAGAAGAGGATATCAAATGGATCCTAGGAACTCATACGAGGCAATTAAGGAAGCTCATCTAGATGTAGAGGAAGGAGCGGACATATTGATGGTAAAGCCGGCACATACATATCTCGATGTAATAAGAATCGTGAAGGAAAACTTCCCTGAATACCCCTTAGCCGCTTATCACGTCAGCGGTGAATACAGCATGATAAAAGCCGCCGCGCTAAATGGGTGGATCGACGAAAAAACAGCTGTATTAGAAATAACTACAGCGATCAGGAGAGCTGGAGCTGATATAATACTGACGTATTATGCTCCGAAGATTGCAGAATGGATCAAGGAGGGTGTTCCGTTTTGAGCGAGAACTTATGGAAGGAAGCCCTAAAGCTTTTTGCCGGGGGAGTTAACAGCCCAGTAAGAGCTGCAGTTAAGCCTTATCCGTTTTACGTAGATAGGAGTGAAGGAGCTTTCTTATATACAGTAGATGGAAAAAGGCTAATAGATTACGTTTTAGGATATGGTCCACTATTTTTAGGGCATCGTCACCCCTATGTCGAAAAGAAGATTATAGAACAAGTTCAGAAAGGCTGGCTCTACGGTACTCCTAGTCCGGTTGAGATAAAGCTTGCGGAAAAGATAATCAGTCATTTACCTTCTGCACAGAAGGTCCGGTTCGTTAACAGTGGAACTGAGGCTACGATGTTAGCATTGAGGTTATCAAGAGGATATACTGGAAAAGAGAAAATACTCAAATTTAACGGCAATTATCATGGGGCTCATGATTACGGTCTTGTAGAGGCAGGTAGTGCAGCTACTGAATTCAACGTCTCTACTTCTAATGGAATACCTTTGTCGATAAGAAATACAGTCGAGATATGCGAGTACAATGACCTTTCTTGCGTTGAAAAAACGCTGAAAAAAGAAGACGTAGCAGGGGTAATAGTAGAGCCGGTAATGGGTAATATGGGGTTGATCTTACCAGAGAAGGACTTTTTAAAGGGGTTGAGGGAACTGACCAAGTCTTATAACTCGCTTTTAATATTCGACGAGGTCATTACGGGGTTCAGATTGGGACTTAGCGGAGCTCAAGGTTATTTCGGCATAAACCCAGATTTGACAACTTTAGGAAAAATTATAGGAGGAGGTCTACCTATCGGTGCTGTAGCTGGAAGAGCTGAAATAATTGATTTGCTAACGCCCTCAGGTAAGGTTTTTAACGCAGGGACGTTTAACGCAAACCCATTGAGCATGACAGCCGGTTTAGCGACAATAGAAGTATTAGAAAGGGAGAAAGTTTATGATACTGCTAGAGAGGCCACTAAAGCTTTCAGTGAAGAACTCTCTACACTTCTAGAGAGGAAGGGCTTTACCTTTACCCTTAACAGAATTGAAAGCATGTTCCAGGTTTTCTTTGACGTGAAGAAAGTAACTAATGCTACCGAAGCAAAACAAGCTGACAAGAACACATATTTTAAGATGCATCAGAGAATGTTAGAAGGAGGAGTCTTCATTCCACCTAGTCAATTTGAAGTAATATTCTCTTCTGGTGCCCACAACCCCTCAGTAGTCAATACCACAATAGAAGTAACAAGAAAGGTGATAAATGAACTATGAAAAAAATAAGAATAGCTGCAAGAGGGAGTAAGCTCAGCAGAATACAAGTAAGAATGGTGGAAGAGAAATTAAATAAATTAGGAATAGAGACCTCATTCGTCGAGGTTAAAACAAAGGCTGACCTATTTCAAGCTTCGCCCTTATCACAGCTTGGAAAAGGGGTTTTCGAGAAAGAAGTGAATCAGGCTGTCATTAACGGGGAGGCTGATATTGCAGTCCACAGCATGAAAGATATGTTAAGCGAGACTCCGCCCGGTTTAGAGCTCTATGCAGTCCTAAAGAGAGACCCGCCCTTTGACGTTCTAATTTCACTGTCATACAGAGGTCTCTTTGAGTTGGAAAGCGGTAAAGTTATAGGAACGAGCAGTATGAGAAGGAGAAATTCGATAGTATTTTATCGTAAGGATCTGTTGGTGAGAGACCTTAGAGGGAACATCGACACCAGATTAAGAAAGTTATTTCAGGGTGAATACGATGCAATAATTGTAGCTGAAGCCTCAATAACGAGGCTCGCTACTTATGACCACCAATATCAAGGAATAAACTATTCTAAATTCGATCCTACACTCCTAACTCCTGAAGCTAACCAAGGAATAATAGCCATCGTGGGAAAGTCTAACTCCCCCTTAAAAGACCTTTTCAGAAAATTAAATGACGAAAAGACCTACCACGAAGCAATAGCCGAGAGAACGGCTCTAAATATTATTGGAGGAGGATGTCATTCCCCTTTAGGTGTATTGTTTGAGGAATTAGATGAGGGTGAATACCGAGGAATAATGACGTTCATTGACGGAAGAAAGAAAATTACAGTTGAGGGTATTTTCCGAGGAAAACCAGAAGAGATAGGAGAGGAGCTAGGTAAACGACTGTTAAAGGAGATTAAGGATGAAGGTATTGTTATTAAGACCTGAGGGCAGTGAAGTACCCCAAGATCCCGAGGTAGAGATAGTTAATATACCGGTATTAAAACCGATTTGTACCCCCCACACGCTGCCTTTTATGCCGAAAACGATAGGATTTACAAGCGTAAACGCGGTTAAATGTTTTAATTACGCCGAGGTTTTCGAAAAAGTTAATGAAGTTTATGCAGTAGGACCCTCTACGGCAAATGCGTTAAAAGATATATTTAACGTTAAGCAAGTGATAGTTCCTGAAACTTTCACCGTTGACTCGATGGTCCAGAAGATGTTAAGAAATTCAAGAGATAAAACAATCTTAGTAAGAAGTAGTGTCGGGTATAAGAGGGACAAGGAAAAGTACCCACAGATAACCCAAATAGTTGATTACGACCTTTTAATAAATGAGGAGAACTTAAGGAAGACCAAACAACTTCTATCTGATTGTACTTTTAACTATGTAATAATTACTAGTTCTCTAATAGCCACATTAGTTAAGGACTCTCTGAGAGAGTGTACTAAAGTAGTTAGTATAGGTCCATCAACTACCAGAGCTTTAGAGGGGGTTAATAATATATATGAAGCTAGAGAACATGATATGAATGGAATATTTATCTTGTTGAAAGGGCTTTTGAGGGATGATTAATGGATGATACTACCTTACGCGAGCTCACTCTTAAAACATTAAGAGAGATAGTAGGGGAAGTTGATGAAAAGACCTTAGAAATAAAGTTCTTTCAACAATTTAAGGACAAAGTAGATATTTACGGTAAATTCGAGAACGAAAAAGGTTTTTATGAGTTCGCACTTAGTTTTGACGAAAAAGGCAAAGCTAAGAGAAAAAATGTTAATATGATTATGCCTAAAGACATCAAGGACGAGATAGAGAAGAAAACAAAAGTTAACGGGTAGGCGTTTTGAGACTTCTATTAATAGTCATTGACGGAATGGCTTTTCACGTAGTAGAGAAGATAAGGAACAAGCTACCTACGATAAACGAGTTAATATCAAAGGGCTTTTTCGGAAAACTCGAGTCAGTCTTCCCATCATTAACCCCTATAGCTTTAGCTTCTCTTGTGACTGGTAATACTCCTAAAGTAAACGGTGTTACGGCTCCTAAAATATTCGTTAAAGACAAACCATTATCTAACGAACTCTCTGCATACTCTAGCGATCCGTTAAAGACCGACCCTCTCTGGGTTTACTTGAGTAAAAATGGGTATAATACATTAGTGACCTCTTCACCACAAGCTTTACCTGATAAATGGAACATGGAAAACTCTGCCCTTTTCGATCCGTATAAGAGTAAAATGAAGAAATGCAGTGATGGAAGAGTGATAACTGAGGGAGAAAATAAAGTTCTAGGAAAAGTTTGGTTAGTTGAAAGATCTTCGAATAAATTTTACGTAGCTATTCCCTCTCCAAACGGGGATAAAATCATAGAGTTAGAAAAGAATGAGTGGAGCTTACCAATTACCATTAGGGGAAAGTGCGGAAAAGAGGAGTTTAGCGCTATAACCATATTACACGCAAGGGAGAACGACATATACATATCACCTATAGCTTTCGATAATAAGAGGTGGGGTAATAAACCTCAATTAATGGAAAAAATTTGGAATGAAATATCTACTGTTTATGGTATGATTATGGACGGTGACCATGTTTCGCTTCATAAGGATATAATTACCTTTGAAGAATACATGGAAACTGTTGAGAGAACCTTCACCTTCTTTTACAATTATACTAAATATCTTCTTGATAACGTGAAATGGGACTTTGCTTTAACATATTTGCCAGTAGTTGACAATGTACAACACTTATTATATGGTTTAGATGACGAAAAGGCTTGGGAGCATATAGTACAAAGTTATCTTATGGCTGATGAATTCATAAAAATGCACTTAGATTATGCTGATTTAGTGATAGTTGCCTCAGACCACGGTATTGAAAAGGTAAAGAAAAAAGTGTTTATTAACAAACTACTGGAGAAAATTAATGTCTTGTCCTTGAACGAAAAGGATGAAATCGACTGGTCTAGGACTAAAGCATATTACGGCGGAGGAGGACAGATACGAATTAACCTAAAAGGTAGGGAAAATAGGGGAATAGTATCACTGAAGGAGTTCCCTAAGCTAGTTAGATATATAGTCAGGAATTTAGAAAACCTTACGGATGGTAACGAAAAGATTTTTACTTCTATATACGCTAATGAATCACCAGCATCCGACCGTGAAGGTGATATTAAGATAGGAGGAATTAAGGACTATTATGGGGTTAGCAGCGCCGTGAAAAAAGACATGGAAGTGATTGAAGACGTTATCCCTTATAAAATGAACAGTGGTGAACACGGGTATTTTAGAAAGAATGACCTATACGGGGTCATAATCGCAAAATACAAACAATTAGAGCTGAATAGGACAGAAACTATTCAACAGGCTAAGATAATAGATATAGCACCTACAATTCTTAAACTATTCAATATTAATAACATTAAAATGGAAGGGAGACCAATATTAAAATTGTTAGAACCTTATGAGAGTTCCCGCCGCATATACTAAAAGGACAAAGAGAAAAATCGGGGTAAGTTATGACGAATACGGTATGCCTTACACCGAATATGTTAACGATAAAGGAGAAATAACTTCCGTCTTTACATCCTCTCCGAAAGAGAGGCATCCTCTACCCCTCAGAATAAACATAAGGTTTCTTCATGAGACTCGACTACTGAGAAATAGTAGTGTGCTACCGGCTCTTCCATTCTTCCAAGACCTACCTAAACATTATTCACCTCTTAAAAAACACAAAGATGTAGAGAAAGCCCATTTCAAAAGGCTGATCATTGGAGGAGGAACCTCAGGTATAGCTGCTCTGAATGAGGACTCAATTATGGTAACTAGGGAGTTATTCGGGGACATCCTATATGACGAGTCTCCCTCTCTCTTACTTTCCAAGGAGGAAATAGTAAAGAAACTAAAGGAAAAAGTAAAGAAATTCGAAAATAAAGTTCTTTACGGTAATTACATGGGGAAATTTGACGAAGGACTACTTTTCGAGCTAGAAGATAAGTTCCTTCTTGTAGAGGCTGAAGAGATAGTAGTTTCTACCGGAGCTAGGACTTTAAAGCCTATATTCAAGGGTAATTGGGAACAAGGAGTAGTGTCAAGAGAGTATTACATTAGGAGGCTAAAGGGGGAAATTGGAGAGGAGAGTAAAATACTAGTATTAGGATATAACGATTTGGCTGTAAAGACGGCTCTGAACTCTAAAAAAGCTATAATTTTAGCTCCCCAACATGTTGACTTTGCCTTTTCACCATTATATAGAGATCTTGTAAACGAAAATGGAATAGAACTTGAAAGGGATTACATAGTAGACGTGATTAGAACTGATGACAAAAAACTGGTAGTCACGACCAAAAAGGGCGAATATGAAGTTTCACTTATCGTATTTTCTGTTCTCAAACAGCCAAGGCTTGAGGTTACAAGTAGCATGGGGCTTTCGTATACTTATGAAAATCACGTATACAAGCCTATGAGAGAAAATAACGTGCAAATAACTGGTGGAATGTTGGGGATAGTTGACGAATACTTAAGTTTACTCAGCGGTGAGGTTCTTAACGACCCGAAAAAAATAGATGAGCTGAAAAACTACTCGTCAAAGGAAGTTACATTCTCCATCTCACCTTACTATTATGGAAGCAATGGTCTGATATGCGAATGTGAGGAGGTTTGGTTAGAAGATATAGAATATGCAAAATCTCTCGGCGTTAGAGATACTGAGGAAATAAAGAGAGTTACAGGGTTAGGGACTGGAAAGTGCCAAGGTAAAGCATGCGTAACAGTTGCAGGAGACTACCTAAAAAGCAATATTCTAATTTCCTTCAGGACGCCTATTTATCCGGTGAGAATATGATCATTGTTGGTGCAGGTGCTCATGGTCTAAGTTTAGCTTATCACTTGGCCAGAGAGGGTTTTAATGATATTAAGATAATCGAAATGAAGAGGATAGGATTTGGGTCTAGCAGTAGAAATGCCTCTAGGTTTCGCTATCATTTCTTCAGCAAAGAGAATATAACATACGCCAAGAAAGCTATTCCATACCTAATACAGCACGTTAAAGAGCTGAGGCTCAACTCTCTACTTTATTTCACGGGATACTTATGGATATTAAGGGTCGAGGAACAAATCTCAATCCAAAAGAAGTTGGACAGCATGTGGAAAGCTGAGGGTATAGGAGGTGAATTCAGAGATTGTAGCGAATTTGAGTTTCTAAAAAGCGAAGGGTTGTGTTACTACGCGCCTCAAGATGGTGCATTCCATCACGACTACTTAATTTACAGTTATTACTTGGAGATAAAGGATAAGGCAAGATTAATCATAGATGAAGTAGAAAAAATAAACTTCAAAGGGGGGAAAGTAGCGGGGATAAAACTAGTAAAAGGTGGAGAATTGAATGATGACGTCGTAGTAATAACGGCCGGTGCTTGGAGCGGTAAATTAATGACGAATTCTGGGATTAACGTACCTATATTTCCTGAGAAAAAGGAAATCTTTATAACGGAAGACGTAAGTTTCAGGGTAAGACCCTTAGTAATAGACACGAGTAATAAGGTCTATTTTTCGCAAACACTAAAGGGTGAAATAATCGGGGGTACAGAAACTCCTAGACCGTACAATTTTCTACCATTTACTAACTCTTTCGAAGAGCTCTCACACTTTTTGAGAGCAATAAGGGAAACTGTGAAGGGCATTGAAGGCATAGGAATATTAAGAGGTTGGAGTGGTTATTACGAAATGACGCCTGATAGTTCCCATATAATGGGTTATGATGACGAGTGGCCAGAAGGACTTTATATTGATGCCGGTTACAGCGGACATGGGATGATGTTTGCCCCGTATTCCGGTAAGCTTATGGCTGAACTAATACTGAACGGAAAAGTTCCGCCAGAAATGAGACCGTACTTACCGACAAGGTTTAAGGAAAAGAAGTTGATAGCGGAAAGTCTAGTAATATAACCTTAACTACCATTGGAGGACGGTAATATTTTTACTTTCTTTCTATAATATTTTGTCACATATACCGCAAAGTCATACGCGTATTTACTCCTACTCCCATCTAGGATTACTAGGTCGGCTGTAGTCATTTCCACATACTTCAAATTATCCTCGAAGTCTCCGTGACTACTAAACCCTATAATAAATGAGTTCGAATCTACCGGTTTTATGAAGTCCTTAACAAGCCAACCGTCTAAGAGGAAGTTAGTTGTAGCCTTAGTCCTCCTCTTAAATTCTGTTGCATGTTTAAACTCCACGTACCATCCATCTTTAATTATCTTCTTTCCCTCTTCAGTATTTTTACTTACAAATTTACCCACCATTTCTCCATATTTTTCAGCTATGGCTGTTAATTTCTCCACCTTATTTTCAACCAGAAACGGTGCATCTAGGTTATACTTACGCAATACTTTCATAGCCTCTTGTAACTTTCCGTAGTATGCGTAAATAGTAACCGGACCTTTTAGGAGGGCATCTGATACATAATCTGCGAACAACATCTCCATATCATCCTTGTATTTTCTTACAAAGTTTGGACTGCCGTAGGTTACGTCTATTATTAATACGTCGGGATTTAGAATCGGCGTACCTTTCCCTGGGTTCCTAAAATCACCGGTATAAGCTATCTCTACACCTTTTTCAGTTTCAATAATTACTTGTGATGCTCCCATGATATGCTCCGCCCTCTCAAGCTTTATTTTCTCACCAAGAAGGTCTACCTTTACGCCGTAATTAAGCGGTAGTTGTTTGTGCTTAGGTATGTTATATCCTAACACTTGTAACGATTCAATAGTAATGGGTGAGGCGATTATGCTGGTGCATTCCTTAATACTCTTATTTAATTCGCCTATGTGATCAGCGTGAAAGTGTGTTACAGCCCTGAATAACCTCTTATAATGACCATCGATAACAAAGTTATTACCTACCAGTATTGCACCGCTATCTTGTATATCGAACACACTAAACTTAATGAAGTAACAATATATGAATTTTGATTAGGAAGGTTCCGCCTCTCCGCTTGAATCCTCTTTTTTCTTCAGCTTCAACTTATACATCTCTAAGATCTCTTGTGGTGTGGTAGCTTCTTCCACGCTCTTATCATCCCTCCACCTTATAAACCTGGGGAATCTTATTGAGAGTCCTGCCTCCTTGCTTACTTGCCCCTTACAGCAGGTATGTTGCGGGGAAAGAGTTATCTCCGCACCTATCACCTCAGCCACATACTTTGGTCGAACCCATATATCTGGTTCCATCTCTGACTCTACTCTCGGGTCTTTGGAGTCTATTTTGATCTCCATAAGTTTCTTTTGTAGCTCATCCAGTTCCGCATCGCTGAAACCCGAGGCTACTTTACATACTGTATAAAATGTGTCAGTCTCAGCGTCGTAAGCTGCCATTAATAGTGAGCTTAACTTTCCTCCCCTCTTACCCCTCCCGTAAAAAGCACCAACAACTACTAAGTCAACGCTGTCAGCCATCTCACTCTGATAGTCTCTCTTGAGTTTTATCCACAAGAATCCCCTAGCTCCAGCCTGATATATTGAGTCTTTACCTACAGCCTTCACCATTATTCCTTCTGCGCCTTCTGAGATAGCCTGATAGAAGTACTCTTTCAGCTTTTCGACGTCATCGGTAAATATATGGTGAGCAATGTGCAACTTGTCGTTGGGCTTTATTATTTCTTCGAGCTTCTTTCTCCTCTCTGGCAAAGGTTTTAAAGTATAATCCTCTCCGTTATAATACATTAAGTCGAAAAGGTAGACATTTACTGGGTATTCCTCAACCGCCTCATGTATATCGTTTTTTCTCTTCCTATGCATTAACTCCTGGAAAGGTAAAATGTCCCCACTCTCTTTGTCAATGGCCACTATCTCGCCTTCAATTATCACCTCATCTGCATTGATATAGTCTTTAACATAATCTCTTACATCGGGATACTGCTTAGTAATATTTTCGAGCCTTCTTGAGAATATATAAACCTCATTACCTTTCTTGTGAATTTGAGCCCTTTCCCCGTCATATTTATAATCTACTAACGCTTGACCTCCGACTTTTGATAATATTTCAACCGGGTCGTTGAGCCTTTCTGCTAACATCGGTCTTATGGGTATTCCTACTTCAGGCTTTAGGTTCTTTAACGCTTCAATACCCTCTGAAGCCACTACTTTAGCTATGTTACCAAGATCTGCCCTTAGATTATAAGCCCTTTCAATTATTGGACGTGCGTGAGGACCTCCTCCATAGGCGTTAGCGAGAGCGTCCATAATTGTGGCGTCTCCTATACCAACCCTCAGTCTCCCATCTATAAATCTTATGATGTATTTCGCTTCTAGGGGATCGGCCTTCTTTAATAAACCAGCTAGGGAGCGGATTTTTACATCCCTGCTTCCTTCGCCCTCAGCCAGAGCAATCTTACTTAGAGAGTTATATACTTCCTCAACGGTTAGGGGAGAAGATGACGAAGCACCTAAGAATGCCAAGATTGTAGTTCCGCTGCCTAACTTTTTCAGCCTATAGGCTACTTCACCCAAGTCACCCACCTTTTTAAGTTCGGCCTCGATTGTATCCTCCTTGACGTTAATCCCTATGGATAAAGCCTTTATCATTAACTTTTCTCCGAGACCTATTTCAGGATAACCATAAAAGTCAGGCCATAGTTTTCCCTGAATTATATAAACCACTTTATCTATTACATCCTTATCGGATTTCTTGAACAAGTCAGTCAACAATGAAGTTATTTGTATCCTTGATGATATTCTCTCGAGTTTATCAAAATATTCAGCGATTAGTTTAAACTCCATCACTTTAATATGTTGATCAAAAAGTGTAATAAGGATGATGAAATCTGGCAAGACCGAGATATGACGAATCAGAGTTACCCTGACCTCTTACTCAAGTAACCTTTTCCTTAAATAGTGTTCGTATACAAAATATTAAGGTAGCATGATTCTTGGAGATCGTGATTTGAAATACTACCTTGAAAAAAGGTGGATCGTAATAGATCCATTAAGAGAGGACAGTGTTAGAGAAAACGGAATAGATCTACGTATCGGTGAGGAAATAGCTAGATTTGAAGAAACACAAGACAAAGTATTCGACCCGGACAATCCCGATTACTCTCTTTTCCATGTAGAGAAAGGAGAAGAGTTTATAATACGCCCCTATGAACATGTACTACTTACAACGGAAGAATTAGTTAAGTTACCCAATGACGTAATGGCATTCGTAAACCTTCGTTCATCTTTTGCTAGACTAGGTCTCTTCATCCCTCCAACGATTGTAGATGCAGGGTTTGAAGGTCAGATTACGATAGAAGTAGTAGGCTCATCATTCCCCGTAAAACTGAAAAAAGGGATGAGGTTCCTCCACCTCATTTTTGCTAAAACTTTAACACCAGTAGAGAACCCATACCAAGGAAAATATCAAGGACAAAGAGGAGTTACAGTTCCACGGTTTACGAACAAAAATCACAGTTGAGCTGCTAGTTTCCATCCTTTTGAGTTAGCGTCATATATTACCAGTGCCTCTTTTGCCAATTTCCTAAATAGTTTTGCCTCTTTAGGTTCAAGATTACTTGCAGCTTCTTCAGGATCAGATGTATCTATCGATGAAATATCTTCAATAAATTTGTTGTAAAAATCTTGACTCATAGCTATTCTTTCGGATTCTAAGTACATTATTTTAGCTCCTTCTCTCTCAAGTTTATTGAAGAAAGCTGTAGGATCTCTTAATGCCTTAAGTTCAGACTCAAATAATATACCTTCTTCTTGTAACCTTTCAATAGCTGTCTTCTTAAGTTGCGGTTGCTCTTTCTTCGCTTCAACCTTGATCTGTTTTTTCTCTTCACTCTTTTCTGTCTTTTCAGCACTCTTTTTACTACTTTCTAACTCTTCAATTTTTTCTGTTAGATCTGCAATTTTCCTCTTTATTTCCTCTATTTGTGCTGTAAAAGGATTTATATAATCCATTATTTTTCTCTCTAGTTTTGTAACAATCTGAGTCACTATCTCGGGGTTATTCACGTCAACATTAATCTGATTTTGAATTGGGGTTTGCCTTCCGAACAAAACACTTCTTACGTACTCCGAAAGTAGAACATAACCCTCTTGTCTTGCCTTTTCTTCTAATTCCTTGTACTCTTCATCAGTAAGCTTAATTGAAATAATTTTCACAAATAAAATAAGTCATGCGTTATTAAAAAACTACTTTCCTTAAACTCGAGATTACGCTTTCTGATTCTGCTTCTCAAGGATTGAAGCTATGAAATTCTCTTCGGTGGGAACTCCTATGAATTCAACAGAGCCGTTTATAGCTACAGAAGGCACTGACATTACTTGATATTTCTCGGCTATGTCTTGGTTCTCGTATGCCTCTACCACATCTGATAGTACATTACACTTACCAGCTTTACAAGCTTCGTAAGCTACCATATGAGCCATTAAAGCAGCGTAAGGACAATAAGGACATGAGGGAGTAACCACCGTCTCGATCTTCACAAATCCGTTCAGCTTCTCTTTTATTGCATTAATTGTCTCTTGACTTAATCCACTTTCGTTTAGTGAAAGCCTTACAGCAGTCTCAACTAGTGCCCTTATCTCTTCTCCTAAGGGAGCGCCAGTCCATCTTATATAGCCTTTAACAAAGGCAACAGTTGGAACTCTCTCGATATTAAACTCTTTGAAAACTTGTAAGTCATTCTGGTTAGCTTTGTCTACCACGTGAATCTGTAATAAGCTTTTACCATCCTTTTTAGGAGCAGCGGCACTCATGAATTCTAAAAATCTTTTCGTAACATCACAATAGTGGCAATGTTCATCTAGAGAGTTTATAAATACGTATACATCAACAGGATTTTTCATGTCTTTTAAAGCGTCTTGTAAAGCTTGTTTAACTTCGTCTGTAAAAAGTTCTGCAAATTCTTCCTCCATCCTAACCACGCTACTAGTCTTTTTTCGCTTCGCCGAATAAAAAAGTAACTACTATAAATTCAAAATTTCCTCTTTTTTGCATTTAATTTGGTTGGGCTTTAGAACAAGGATATTTTCTGAATTAGGACTCGTCTCTCTGAAAATAATACCTTGGAATTTCTTAACTTTTACTTTTGAATTTAACCAGCAATCAGGGTCTAATCCTGCTTTGATACAAGTTTCGGCTAGGAAGGTCTCAGAGTCCCAGCAATATTCCATAGGAACTTGAGGCAACAATAGACCGCTATACATTATCCCGTACTCGACAATCAATCCGTCTTCTCCTACTTTAACTTGATTCACGAGGTCTTTCCTATTACTTGTTGTAATCTCCTCAGGTTTTGTTAGAACTGTTACCTCTATTATAATCTCATCGATCTCGTGCTTAGCTAAAGGAGGAAACCTGGGGTCAGAAAACGCAGCACCAATTGCAGCCTTACTTACTATCTCGCTAAGTGGTGCCACAGCCTCAACGTAACCTATACACCCTCTAAGAGATGTAGTTGAACCGGTTTCTTTTTCAAGTGTAACAAAAGCTAATCCTCTTTTATCTAGGACGGGGTCGTAAAGAGACTCATCAATCTTTCTCCTTAACCCTAACTCGACTTCAATTGACTGTCTTGCGATCTTTACTAATTTCTTGCCTAAATCTTCAGTGAGATCACTGATCGTAACTAATTGACTGCTGTCTGGACTCATTATTCTTTAATATTGCTCTCGCTCTAATAAGAGTGCTCTCTATAGTTCTCCAATGAGAACCCTTCCAATACTTTTTATGACACCTAGTGCACTCCCACAAATTGTCATTAACCTTCTTTAACACTCCGTTACACACGGAGCACCTTGAAAAATTAGGGTCTACAATATTCAAATCTATAGAGTATTTAGAAGATAATTTAGCTAAAATTTCTTCAATTTTCAGACCGGGGATAACATAAAAACACTCTAGCCCCCTCTTCCTAGCTCTTACACATAACCCTCTATCTCTCGTTATAATTATTCTATTCTCATCAGAAGCAATCTTCAAAATTTTCCAGTCTTCAAAGTTATTATTGTAGGCAGTGTCGTAACCTAATATCCTCAGCCACCTTGCTAGCTTGCCCAGCATTGCATCTACTACGAATTTCTGAGTTTGCATTAAACATTATACAGTATTACAAATATTAAAAGCCACGACGCCAATAATATTGAAACACCTCTACCTAGTAAATCCCACTTAGTAAGGTTAAAACCCCTTATAGTACCATAGACTATCCCAACGGATAACGCATATGTAATTAACGGAATCAGAAGTGCTATTACCTCGTTATTCAGTAAGATGAATGAAAGAACACCGCTCACTACTCCCATAATCCCTCTGAGCACCAAGATTTTATCTTCCTTCTCCACGGTAATTAATAGACTATAGGGGGTAAAATAGTTGAATAGAAAAACGAGCATGTCTTACATTGATCTACTAGCGTGGTACACAGAAAACAAGAATAAACTTGAAGGGTGTAGAATAGACAACATATTCAAAATCGAAGGGCTTTCAGCCTACTTACTTAAGCTATATTGCAGGGGGGAATATAAGAACTTAGTCTTAGAGCCGGGTAAGAGAATTCACTTCACGAAATATGAAAGGCAAAAAGACTCGACCGCCGAAGTCACGGTGTTACGTGAGCTTCTTAGAGATAGAATAATAAAAGACACCTCGATCTTAGGAACGGAAAGGATTATAAAGATACTTGCATCAGAGAAAATCATCTACTTAGAATTACTCCCGAGAGGTCTCATGGTGATTACAGATGAGAATAACAGGATATTGTTCTCTACCGAGTATAAAGAATATAAAGACAGAACTATAAAATTAGGTCTGACTTATACCCCTCCTCCACCCTTTAACCCTCCGACTAAGGAAGAGGTAGACAAACTACTTAAGAAAGGTAACCTAAGCAGGATCTTGGGAATACCTCAAGAGCTCGCTGAAGCTCTGAAATTATACGCAACCAATGAACAAGAGCTAGAGGAAGCCAAGAAAAAGATTGAGGAATTATTGAGGAAGATATCAAGCGGTAATTTCGATAAGTGTCTAATTAAGGACACTACTGTGCTCCCGGTAAAAATTGAAGGTTGTATTGAGATGGAAAGTTATAATGACGCATTAGATGAATTTTTTACAGCAGAGGAAAGATCGTTAATAAAGAGTGAAATAGACAAAAAACTTGAGGAAGAAAGGAAAAAGTTAGAAAAAACAATAGAGGAAACTAAAAGGCAAATAGAGGACTATGAGAAAAAAGCTGAAGAGCTAAGAAGCATTGCACAAATTATAGTGGCTAACTATGAGACGGTTAACTCCCTTCTTAGTCAGTCGGGTAAGCGAAATCCCTTCAAGACCACCATTAATGGAATAGAAGTGGAACTGGATCCTAGTCTCTCAGTCTATAAGAATTCTTCTAAATACTTCGATATGGCTAAGGAGTACGTGGAAAAAGCTAAGAGAGCAAGGGAAGTTTTAGAGGATTTACAAAGAAAAATGCGAGATCTGGAAAATCAAATCCTTGAAAGAAAGGAAGAGATAATTATAGCCTCAAGAAAGAAGGAATGGTACGAAAAATACCATTGGACTATAACAAGGAATGGTTTTCTAGTAATTGCCGGAAGAGACATCGATCAGAACGAAAGTATAGTCAGAAAACTGTTAGAGGACAAAGATATCTTCTTCCACTCTGACATTCAAGGAGCTGCTGCCACTGTTCTGAAAACGAATGGTAAAGAGCCCAAAGAGGAGGACTTACTTGATGCTGCCACAATTTCGGCTTGCTACTCTAAAGCCTGGAAGGCTGGTATGGCTGCCATAGACGTTTTTTGGGTATACGGGGAACAAGTTAGCAAGACCCCGCCAAGTGGTGAGTACCTTAAGAAAGGATCCTTCATGATCTACGGTAAAAAGAACTATATAAAGAACGTTAGATTGCAACTTGCTATAGGCTTGATAAAGAGCGAAGAAGGTTTAAAAGTTATGACAGGTAACATCGATAATGTATCTTCGAAGACGGACACTTACGTTGTAATTTCTCCCGGCGACGACGATCCTTCTAAACTAGCTGATAAGATAATAAAGTACTTCTACGAAAAGTTCGGTATTAAAGGTCTTAGAGCTTTAAAAGAGGACATTATCAGGGAAATACCTGGTAAGTCAAAGCTTCTTATGAAAAAAATTAAAGCGTGAAGACATAATATTTATTGTTACCAGTTATGCCTTCTTTAACATTAGCCGAGCGAGCCTCTCTTGTAGGTCCCTTAGATTATAAAATTCTTAAAACCATTTATTCTCTCCATAGTAACCACGAGTGGATTATGACATCAGAGTTAGTAGAGGAAACAGGGTTAAGGTTAAACGAACTCCAGCCAGTTTTGTTAAGACTGTATAACCTCAGGTTACTTTCAAAACAGATAATAAGTGGTGAATACAGTTACAGAATTACTTTTACAGCTCTAGATATATTAGCAATAAAGAAACTTTACGTGGAGAAAGTCCTTAAGAACCTTGGGATAGTAATAGGGGTCGGAAAAGAGAGCGAAGTGTACGTAGGTTATAACTTTAACGACGAACCGCTTGTAGTCAAATTCCACAGGGTCGGTAAGAGAAGTTACAAGAACGTCAGGAAGATCCGAAATATCCAAAAAGATAAAGACTGGACGGTAATTTCAGTGGAAAACGCAGAAAGGGAATACCAGGCTCTTGAGTGTGTTAAGAAAAATTACGGCTATGTTCCACAACCTTACGGAAGAGCTTATAACGCCGTGGCTATGGAACTGGTGGAAAGTAGAGAGTTATACAAGAGTGAATTGACAAACCCAGAAGAAATACTAGATCAGATACTGTCGACAATTAGAATAGCGTATAATGAATGTAAGATGATTCATGGCGACTTAAGTGAATATAATGTACTTGTAAAGGACGGAACAGCTTACGTAATCGATTGGCCGCAATGGGCAAGCCCCGAGAACGAGGACTTACTTATGAGAGATGTAGATCATATTCTTGCTTATTTTTATAAGAAGTATGAAATAGATAAAGATGTAGATGCTGTCATAGATTATATAAAGGGGAAACCATGAAGGTAATGGGAATTGATATTGAGCCAGGCCAAAGCCCGTCTTCCTTGAAGCCTCCCACATATTCTGTGATTATCATAAATGAAAAAGGTGAAGTAGAATACAAGGCAGAATTATCTCCTCTCACGAAAATATTAAGGTTAGCTTGGGAATTAAGACCAGATAAAATAGCAGTAGATAACGTTTACGAGTTAGCACCCGATGAGAAAAAACTTGTCAAAATCTTATCGCTTTTACCGGACAAACTAGAAGTTATACAAGTTACTTACGTCAACGACATGTTCAAAGATATCAGAGACGTAGCAAGAGAGGCTGGAATTGACGTTCAAGGAAAACCAACACCGTTAAGAACAGCTTATCTAGCAGCTGTTCTAGCCCTAAAGGGTATAGGGACCCCCATCAGAATTAGGGAGAATAAGACAAAGATTATAATTTCCAGAGGCAGGGCTGTAGGACCCGGAGGGATGAGCAGTAATAGATATAAAAGAAACTTAAGGGGGCTCATTCTCAGAGTAGCTAAAAGAATTAAAGAACAACTAGATGCACACGGGTTTGATTACGATTATTCGATAAAGAGAAGTAAGAACGGGATAGAAAAAGCTGTATTTACGGTGTATTCGCCCAGAGAGAGTTTATACGGAATCGTAAGGAAAATGAAGGGCCATGACCTAAGAGTTGAGATAAAGCCAGTTTATAAATCCAAAATCGAGTTTGGAGATACAAAAAAAGAAACTAAGCCCATCATAGTAGGCATAGACCCTGGGATAGAAGTAGGGATATCAATAATAGATTTGCACGGAAACCCCTTGTTTATGACGTCTAGGAGAAATATAGACAGAGAAGACGTAATAGACATAATAAGAAAATACGGAAAGCCCGTTATAATAGCAACTGACGTAACTCCAGTGCCTGACACTGTAAAGAAAATTTCAGCCATGCTAAACTCTAAGTTGTTTGTTCCAGACAAGAGGCTCAGCATGGATGAGAAGATGTTAATTGTCGATAAATTCTCGACTCAGCACGGATTGAAAATAGACGATCCGCACATAAGGGATTCTTTAGCAGCTGCTTTGAAGGCATATTATGAGATCTCCCACAAGCTTAATCAGGCTAGAGGATTACTAAGGAGAATGGATATAGACGTAGATGAGGATCGGGTACTGGAATGTGTTATTGAAGGTAAAACTATGGATGAGTGTGTAGAAAAAGAAATTGAAAAAGAGATAGAAGACACCAAAAATGAAATTTCTCAACCTAATTTTACTCCGCATCAAACTGACTACTACACTAAAGTGAACTCTCTTGAGGAAGAGAATGTACAGTTAAAGAGGGATATAGAAAGACTTAAAAGAAAGATCAGAGAAATGACATTTCAAAATGTGTTATTACAGAGAAGAATTGATGAGATTAAAATGATGTATAATAAGGAACTTCAAAAGGAAAGAAAAATTTACGAGTTGAAGTTAGAGATAGAGAACTATATTAAACTTATAAATATCATGAGAAATAAAATAGAAGAGAAAGAAAGAGAAACCAAGAATTTACTCGAGATAATAGAAGGTTTGGTTAACTCAAGATTACTGGTAGTAGATTCCGATCAGTTACCTCCTTACATGAAGGTAGATATTAGCGAAAAAAGAGTGTATTTTCACAGTCAACAAGTAGATAATTCTATAGTGAAGTTATTTTTGAGGGATAAAGTAATTGTTGAAAAAGAGACACTAAGAGACTTGGAAATACTTAATAAGGAAAAGTTACTCGCAGAGAGCGAAAAACTTGACCTAAAGAGAATCCTTGAAGACTATAGGAGAAATCGTTTCAGAACAAAATGACCTTACCCTCTAATATCAGATCAGAGATCTTGACAATATTGCCCAGCATCTCATCAGTGATCCCTTCGATCTCTCTCTTCATATTATCGTTAATTTTACCGTCCTCAGTCATAACCTGAACGTTAGCTATTAGAGGGTCGTCTATAGGTCTCCCTATTTGACCTAACACTTCTACTTGGACGCTTTTTACACCTTTTACCTCTTGAGATACTTTTTGTGCAATTAGGTTCGCAACGATGTTGTAAAGTTTGCCTACGTGATTCACGGGGTTCTTTCCTGCAGTAGCTTCCAAAGACATAGGACGCATGGGCGTTATTAGTCCGGTAGCCCTGTTTCCTCTCCCCGTCATTCCATCATCTCCGTGCTCCGCTGAAGTTCCAGTCACGGTGAGATATACTATACCCCTATCTATCTTATCACCAGTGTTTATGTTCACTTTCACATCATAATTAGGAACTAATTTTGCTGCTAAATCTAGAATTTGATTCTTAGTTTCTTCTTTAACGTTTATATACTGATTTATGTCTTCTACAAGCTGGCTTATAACTGCCATAGCCACTGTTAATTCTATCCTATTGCCTTTTCTTAATCCCATCACCTTTATGTCTTCTCCTATCTCAGGGATCTTAGCTTTAATTTCCTTAGAGTTCAACAGCCTTTCTGTATTAAATACTAGATTTTCCAGTTTAGAATAAGGTGCAAATCCAACTCCAAAACTTGTATCATTAGATAAAGGTACTTTCTTACTAGCTTCAAATATTCCAACTAGATCCGTAGAACCTTTCCCTATTTTGTAATCAACTACTACATGTTTTTCTGGGTCTAGATATCTGAAGTGATCCTTAATCCATTCCTTAACACTTTCAATTATAATTGTTCCTACTGGTATACTCTCTGTTCCGTGCTCTGTCTTGACTTCAGTAGTTGCTCTACCTGATACTACAATGTATATAGGATGAAGAACTTCTCCGCCCTTGAACTTAGGTGCTGCTTGACCGCCTACGAGTAAAGTCTTATCTAAATTGTGATGTAAAATTACTCCGTAGTTCTTGAGATAATAAAGCGAAAGTTTTCTACTGGCTTCCTCTGATGCCGAATCCGCTATGTAGTCCGGATGACCTACTCCTTTTCTTTCTACTAATTCTACATCTAAAGAGTCTATATCAGCCCAGTGGCTTAATTGAACGTTTATGTTCCTCATTATACCTTATCCTCACACCAAATAGCTTATAAATTTACTTTTCTTTTCCCATTATCACTTCGTAGTCAACACTGATAAAGAGGATGTTACTACCTCTGATTAAAACTCTGCCATATTTTGCAACAGGGTCTGATGTACCTTCTTTAGTCTCTATACAGTCCCTTAATACTAGGTTCATGGTACCGTCACTCTGTTCCAATCTACCGATGTATTCAGAACCATTCTTCAATTTCACTAATACAACTTTATTCATAGCTGTTTTTAGGCTCTTTAACGGATTTTCCATCTTCGCTTGCACGATAAGTCTCCTCAATTTGAAATTGTGTTACTAGCTAATATAAAAGGGTTCTCATCTCTTTTACCTTACGTTTTTTAAGGGAAATGATGTCAAGATAAACAACGTGGAATTAATAATCTCAGAACCTGAAGAAATTGTAAAGATATCAAAGACATTAAGCGTAATGGCAAGAATAAATATACTGAAACTTACAAGCGAGAAGCCGTTAGATATAACTGAATTAAGCGAAATACTGCACATGAGTAAGGGGAATATAAGTAATCATGTTGCTGAGCTAGAAAATGCCGGCCTTGTGGAAGTTAAGTATGAAAACGGGGTTAAAGGAATAAGAAAAATCGTGAAACCTAGATACCAAAAAATAACTATAATTTTACTCGATACCAGCACTAGCCTTGAGAAAACTAACGAAAACGGGTGAAGGTGCTAACGGTCTACTTCTGTATTCAGGATGCCCTTGTAGTCCGACGAAGAACTTATGATCCTTAAGCTCGATCATCTCTACCAGACCGTTTTCACTGATTCCCGAAATAACCATCCCGTTCTTTTGGAGTTCGTCTACGTATTCAGGGTTGACTTCGTATCTATGCCTATGTCTTTCATAAGCGACTGTTGAACCGTAAATCTTGTTGGCTAACGTCCCTTCCTTAATTATAACCTTCTGTAATCCTAATCTCATCGTTCCACCAACTTGCACCACTTTCTTTTGTTCATCTAGAAGAGTTATCACCGGATAAGGTGTTTTAGGATCGACCTCTGTAGTGTGAGCCCCTTTCAAACCCATTATATTCCTAGCGAACTCCACTACAGCTAATTGCATCCCATAACATATTCCCAAAAACGGAATGTTATTCTCTCTTGCAATCCTTATTGCAGATATCTTACCTTCAACCCCCCTCGCTCCAAAGCCTGGCAATACTATTATACCATTAACCTTCTTAAGTTTCTCCAGTTCTTGTGGATAACTTTCGAGATCGGTCGATTCTATCCATAATAATACGGGCTTTAACTTTAGTTTAGCCGCAGCGTGATATATTGCCTCCTTTATGCTTATGTAGCTGTCTTTCAATTTCGTATACTTACCGACAAGAGCTATTGTGACCTCTCTCTTACCCTCTTTAAGGTCTGAGATGAACTTCTTCCAATCTTCCAGATTTGGCTGACTATCTTTAAGCTGAAGTTTCTCTAGAATTCTACTTGGTACTCCTTGATTCTCGAGTATTAGGGGTACTTCATACGTCATGGAAACATCGTAGTTAGAGAAAATATTTTCTGGTCTTACATTTGTAAATAGAGCGATCTTTTTCCTAGTTTCTTCACCTAATGGTACTACAGACCTTGCAATTATAATATCTGGTTGTATTCCTATCCTGCGTAATTCTTGTACGCTGTGCTGAAGCGGTTTCGTTTTGATCTCCTCGGTGGCTTTTAAATATTCTACGAGTGCGACGTGTACAAATAATACGTTAGGTTCAGCCTCCTCAATTCTCAACTGCCTAACTGCCTCGAGAAAAGGCAAACTCTCTATATCACCTACAGTACCTCCTATCTCAACTATTACGACTTCCGCATTAGCCTTCTCAGCAGCTTTCCTTATCATTGATTTTATCTCGTCCGTAACGTGCGGGATTATCTGAACTGTCTGACCTAAGTATTTTCCCTCTCTTTCCTTTCTGATTACCTCGAAATAAACCTTGCCTGCAGTTATGTTGTTGTATTTGCTCATATTTATTCCGACAAACCTTTCATAATGCCCTAAATCTAGATCAGTCTCTGCTCCATCATCAGTCACGAATACTTCACCGTGCATATATGGGTTCATAGTCCCTGCATCTACATTCAGATATGGATCGACCTTTACTAACGTGACATTATATCCTCTGGCCTTTAGCAGAAGCCCTATAGAGGCTGACACCGTACCCTTACCAACGCTTGACAGAACGCCTCCGGTGACTATAATAAACTTCGTCAAACGGAAATCACAGCTAATATTCTACAAACACCAGATTTAAAGCTCATTTGTCTTATTTCTAATGGGTAATCTATACGGGGAATAATATGGAATTACTTGAAAAACTAAAAAATTCTAGATCTTTACAGGTAGCACTAGATTTTTTAAAAATAGATGACGCCTTAAAAGTAGCATTAGATGCGATAAAAGGGGGGACAGATATATTAGAGTGTGGAACTCCACTACTAAAGGCTGAAGGTATTACTGCGCTTAAAAAACTTAATGAGATCGGTAAAGGGAAAATCGTTCTAGCGGATACTAAGACGGCAGATGCTGGTGATGTTGAAGCTGAAATAGCTAGGTTGGGAGGAGCAAAAATAATGACTGTCCTAGGAATTATGGATGATGCTACAATAGAGAGTGCAGTGAAGAAAGCTCATGAATACGGTATCTTAGTGCAAGCAGACTTAATAAACGTTAAGAACGTTAGGGACAGAGCTCAGGAACTCAAAAAACTAGGTGTGGATATAATAGGACTACACGTTGGTTTAGACGTACAAAAGAAAAGGGGGATTAGCGTTTCAGACCTTAAAAAAGAGATCAAAGAGGTATCGGAACTGGGGGTAGTAGTTTCAGTAGCTGGAGGCTTAAATAAGGAGAGGATACAAGAGTTGCTTGACTTACCGATTAACATCTTTGTTGTAGGCGGAGCAATAACAAAAGCAAGTAATCCTTATGACGTGACATTAGATATAGTTAAGATAATAAGGCAGAAGTGAGAGTATTAGAAGAGGAGAATTATATGTCTCAGCCTGGCGGTCAGACAAAGTCTAAGGACGTAAAGCTTGTGACGAAGCAAGTAATAACTCCTGACGTTCTTAAAGAAGACAAAAGAAAGGTCAAACTATTATACATAATTAAGGTTTTAGGCGGTGCATCGGAGAAGGCTCTAGTTACTGCATTAAATGAAATGAAGGAGAAAGGGTTAGATTTAGGATATCAGTTCAACATCATTGGCGGAAACATTTTCAGTCCTATGGTTAAAGAAGATATTACTTCTTTATTATACTTAGGATATGTAGAGAACGATCCAGTCAGCAAGAAGTTAAAAGTCACCAATAATGGACTAGAGTTTTTAGACACTCAAACTATAGAGGAAGATTTCAAGAATAACCTTAACCAATTAATAAATGATGTAAAACTTAAGGTTCAGGCGATAGATGAAGAAAATAGATTAAAGAATAGAAGAAATAATAGAAGATACTAAACCGAAATTCTACCTTATTTATTTTTTTTTGATTTTAATCCATCTTGTTATAGTACAGTTGTTATAATAGTGCAGTAAAGAATATTAAAATAGAAAGATACTTCACATCGTCATAAAGCTTCCTCTTCTGCCAGTCTGCTGTTGGTTCTCGTCACTTAGTGGTCTGTTCCATATCAGTGGGTCTAGCTTTCCTTCTTTGCTTAACTTGATTACCAATTCTCTAAACTCGCTCGTATGTCTTATGTCTAGTTCAAGCAGTGTTTCTAAAAGCTTCCATGTAGTCTTCATTACATCCTCTAACATCTCCTTAGGCATATGCCTAATAATTTGCGGATCTTGTAACCATTGATCGAATGCTTTTATAGTCCTCATTATATGCTGGAATGCTACTCTAGTGGCTAATATTAAGTCAAGTCTGTCAATATCACCTGACTCATATTTTTTCTCCATTTCTCTTACAGTATTCAATAAGTTCTTTTGCATCTTAATCCATTCGTCAAGATTTGAGAGATATCCGTTTTCCAAACGGCTACACCAATATTACTTATGATACTACAAATTAATAAGCATATGTCAAATACTCTCTTTAATGTTATAAGGTAGACCTTCCAACAAGATTTCTCTAGGAATTTTATCCTTATATTTCTTTAAAAATTCAACGTCTTCACTTTCTCTTCTTAACTTATCTGGTAACATCCTCGGTATTTCGTCAATAACTGGATACCATCTCTTACACTGAGAACAATAAAGAATTCCATTAACGATCTCTCTCTCGAAACACTCTTCACAAGGAAGTTCTTCCTTGGCATCCTTAACGTTGACTTTCTTATACGCACAATATATTTCGCACAAGGGCTTTTTCTCATCTCCTAAATTTCTCTCAACTTGTTTCTCAGAAAAAACGTAGTACGTAAGAGGAAAATGTTTACAAATAGGACAAGCTAAAAGGTCTAACAGCCTATACTTCATCCGCTTTCAATAATACTCTTTAACTCTTGAGCTATATTATTTGCTTTTTCCTCATCTTTAGCCTCTACTAGAATCCTTATTATAGGCTCTGTACCGCTCTTCCTTACTAAGAACCAATAATCGTTTGTTATCACCTTAACACCGTCAATAGTCAACATCTTTCCTTTTCCCTGATATATCGAGATTAACTTAGAATAGAGGACGTTAACATCATATCCAGGCTTTAACTCTACTTTAGTCTTCACTAAGTAGTACTTAGGCAATCTATCGAAGAGTTCGGTTGAACTAACGTTCTCCTCAGCCATCAGCTCTAGCATTAACGCGAAACTCATAGCACCGTCTCTAACGTACTGATGAGGAGGATACATAAAGCCGCCGTTCTCCTCAAATCCAGCTAAAGCCTTCTCGTCCTGGACTCTATGTGCAATATCTACACTACCTACCTTAGTCCATATTACTTCAATCCCGAACTTAGATAGGTATTCCTCAACAAGGCTGGAACTAGAAACAGCTGTAACTACCTTATTACTGGCTCTAGGATTCTTAACGTGAGTCCAATACGAGAGGAGAGCCGCGCTCCTATCTCCCCACTGTATCCTACCTTCTGAGTCAATAAATATAGCCCTATCAGCATCACCGTCATGAGTTACGGTTAAGTCTGCCTTCAACGTTTTAGCTACGTTTGCCGTCTCTTGTAATGAATCAAATGTGGGCTCAGGTTGTCTAGCCGGAAACAACGGGTCAACATTACCGTTTAGAGTGTATATTTTACAGCCTAATCCTCTGGCAACTAAAGGAGTAGAAAGTCCTCCTACACTGTTAGCAGAGTCGATGAGAACCGTGTAGTGCTTTTTAGCTACTTTTTCTATATCAACATGGCTAAGGACTCCCTTTACGTAAGTATCTATGACTCTGTCCTCTTTCTTAACCTCGTTAGTTAAAGCGCTCCATTCTTGCGTGTTGAACCTCTCACTAAAGTATATTTCTTCAATTTCATTCTCCTTCTCTCTTCTTACTTCAATACCATCACGATCTATAACCTTTATTCCATTATAGGGAGCCGGATTATGGCTCGCAGTTACTATTACACCAGCGTCGTATCCTAAGGTCTTAACAGCGTATTGTAGCGCAGGAGTTGCTGCCATTCCACCATCATAAACTTGGACACCTACACTAAGTAACCCTGCTTCCACAACCCTCATTAACATGTCTCCGCCAGCTCTTGCATCCCTTCCTATGAGAATTTTGCTTTCCTTACCAAAATACGTACCTATAGCCTTAGCTAATTTAAGCACTAATTCGGGTGTTAGCTCCTTGTTAACTATTCCTCTGACTCCATCGGTACCGAATAACTTACCCATAGTAAGAGTATCCCTTCTTTTTATTTTAATTTTGTCGTAACAATTTGAGTCGATAAGATGCAAAATAATCTGGATAAATTTCTCAGTAAAGCTATCAGGTAGGGCATGAACCAGTTGGATATGCCATAGCTATTACGTTTTGAATCATGTCCGAGGCTTGAATTATCTGAGTGAAGTTATCAAGATTCTGATAGATGTACTGAGGTGAATAGCCTTCTAAAGTAGTAGGATTTACTATAGGAGTGTCTACGATGTAAGTCCCGTTAGGACCTGATATCAAGATAGCGAAATTTAGGTGAGGGGGTTTTACATACAATGCTGGTGGTTTACCGTAATTGCTTACTGTAATGTTGACTTCGTAGTGTATTATAATACTTGCTACTTGAGTCGCATTAGGAACACCCATAGTTTCCAGCTCTTCTGTCAGTATTTGCTCTCCTTCAGGTATTAACTGGTCGGTAGGAATTGGAGTGCCATTGTATGAAGCATTAAGATACTCGTTGTAAACATAAGCTATGTAAAACTCTAATTCTCCTTGTGACTTGAATCCAGTGAATATCAGACCGGGTATATTGGCAGGAGAATGATCGGGATCTGAATAATGAAATTGGAACGACACATTACCATAATTCTTAATAACATTATATATCGCCCACGATGCAGCAGCTCCTACCGGGCATCCATACCAAGATTGTACAACAACAATTACCTTACCCGGTGGTGCATAGTCCTAATCATTAACCTTCACAAACGTACCCGCGGTGATAGTATTTTGTAAGAGAGACGACTTTGACGCTGGAGTTAACGAAGAAGATATATTGTTACTGAAGTGCGATAATACAAGAACTCCACCTATTATTATTATTACTAAAACTAATAATCCAATTAACGTTTTTTATTCATCGATAATATCAATGAATATGATTTTATAAATGTTACTATAAATTAACTTTATAATGAAATTATATTGAAGAGCAGTTTCAACTGAAATACTTATTGACTCTGTTTGAAGAGAGTATTAGTCGTGGAAATAATAGACATTAACGTACATCTAGGGCTTAAACTTTATCCCACCAGCGCAGAATATCCTTTACGCAACTTCGTCTTAAATCCTGCATATAAATATGGTTGCGAGTGTTGCGTAGACGGGTTCTATCAACAGTATATGAAATATCCTGACAAACCTAGGCTAGGAATTTACAACGTAAGGTGCAGAATTCCTCCTCAAGTCGAGGTTTATAGACAGATCGAGAAAGGGATCGTAGGCTTAATACTCAACCCTATAAACCACTCCTTTAGCTTAAAAGATGAAAGGGTTCTTGAATTAATCAAAATTGTGGAAAAGGAAGACCTACCCCTTCTCGTATATACGGGGAGAGGTTACGGTAACCCCTCCCACTTAAAACCATATTTGTCGAGAGTACCTTATCTTATTCTCATACATTCTGGATATCCTAATTACATCAATGAAGCTATGGAACTAGCAAAAGAAGAAAAAGTGTTTTTCGAAATCTCTATGGTACCTCCTGAGATAAGTATTGTTTTTAAAGGCAAAAGAGTTTATGGCAGTAACTACCCTTATACACCTATTGACTTAAGACTATTGAATTTACATGGGCTGGACGAGAAGGAAAGAAGCCTATTTGCGAAGAAAATTTTTAAACTATAATTAGACGACTCGTGATTAAAAGTCACCCTCTTGTCTTATTTAATGTAACTTGAGTCTTAGTCTCTTTAAGCTGTCACAATAGTAGAAAAAACGCCTTATATTAACAGAATCTAAACATATGTACTACTTTCAAGAGTATTATAAGTATGGGAATTCCGTTCTTCGGACAACCATCATTTGGATCTGCACTTTGTGGAGGGTCTATAGGGCTGGGAGGAAAAACAATGACGGTACCAGTGTCATACCCTATAAATATGCAATATGTGGGCGAGCAAGTAGTAGCTTACCTTAACGGAAGGGGGTTCCAGGTAAACCCTATGATTAGTCAGAATATGGCAGTAATACAAGCAAGACACACGAGTCTGTTCGGGTTTCTGACTGACTCTAATAAGGCCTACACTATAAGGATTTGCCAAGGACCTGGTATGGTCACGATAGAAACCGGCATTGCTAACTGGATCCAAGACCTTATACCGTTAGCTATGAGCGGCGGATTTGCCTTCTTCAGCGACGAGATTTTACATAACAAATTACTCAGCATTCTAGGTATAGGAGGTACCGCATTTGACGCTTATCATGTATACCAAGAATATACGGGAGAGGAACAATTACTTAACTTCATTGCACAAGTAGTTGCAAGTGCTCCCCCTGCACAAGGAGGAATGATGGGAGGAGGACAATATGGAGGCCCTTACGGCGGATATCAGGGTGGTGGATATCCGCCGTACTGAGGAACTACTGAGAAGGAATTTTTACTTGCCTATTTTAATCCATTTCCTCTAGTAGGACGTTTATTGACTCTTATGGAAAAATAAGAGATACCATAGAAAATTACATATTAAATTCTTTCGTTATACTGTACAAAGAAAGATAGAATAAAACTAGGCGTGAAAATGTTTTATTTTATGATAAATTTTAGGCTTATAGGTAAATCTACTAATTCTGTACCTATAGATAATATCGTTAATCCTAGATAAAAAACTGAAAGTAAATGAGGGGAACCCTCGCTGGCGGGGAGAAAGTCAGACGATTTAGATTATGAAAATTAAGGTGATCAAATGAAACTCCAGACGCATTACGTTTTCTCTACGGACTTAAAAGTAGTTAGCCCCGCCACCCTAACCAAAACATATAGCCCCGTTTGACGGTAAAAAGAAGATAGGTAAGAATAAAAGAGTTAACAGTAGTAAAGATAGCCTCCACTTCATAAGGCGCAAAAAAGAAAGTTAGTTTATAAAGGGGTTATTTCTTTGAACGTCTCTTGTATAAAAGTCCTAAAAGGGTTAGCAATATCACTATCACAATTTCTGGGGCGTACTGAACGTACCACTGTTGGGAGGTAACTTTAGTTGTAGATGTCTGCACGGATGTTGTTTGTGTTGTTGTAGTTTGTGTTTGATTAAGGGACATAATCGGAAAATTAAGGTTAGCTATTTCTTTTTCTAATTGTTGTACTTGTGGGGGTAAACTGGTATTAGTCCATGTAGTATTGGTATAAGTAGTATTTGTAGTGGTGATAGTTGTAGTACTGCCTCTTACTGGGTGTAGATAGAAGAATATACCGAGAAGAACTAGAGTTACTGCTAATATAGGTAAAATTATGTTTCTCATTAAAGTAAAGAAGAAATGTTAGCTTATATAAATTTATTCACCAGTAATAGTGGACTCCTTGAGTCCCCATATCATTACTTCCAAAGCCAAACGTTAGGACTACATACGCCATTGCAGATGGTGGTTTCATCACGAATTCTACACCGTTATAGAGTGGAAGTCCGTTAAATATAGCTGAGCTATTTGATGCTAATGCATTAATAAATATGTAGTTACTTGAAGGAATGATTGGGAAATTAGTCGGTGTAGTCCCATTTAGCGTATCTTCAACCTCAAAGAAGACTTGTTTATCGGGTATCAGATATTGTAGGTTTATAGTTTGACTAAAGTATATTTGACCGGTCTAATCGTAATCTGGGCATCCGTGTCTACAAAAAAATATTTCTATCAAACTTCATTAGGTTATCATCCTAATTGGAAATGGCATATATCAGCAGGTACAACAAATCCTCAATTAAGTTGTGATTTGGCTTGTCCCCCGTTCAAGATAAATGGTGTTGAATTTAAGCCAAAACCTAATACGGTTTATGAGCTCGGAATAAGGCTTATACCTCAATATAATGGTACTAATAAGGTTTATCTTTATTTTGTTGATTGGAGTACAGCAACTCTCTATAATATATACGTTCTAGAAGATGATACAGATGTAGTTACACTAGCGGGTGGTATATTAGAAGCTTATACTATCAACGAACAAGAACTTTTAGCATTAGGAGACGGGAATGCATTCAAAATAGAGGACGCTAACTGGTTAATAGAGCCGTGGACCTCAACTAGATGGCCAAATGCTTATGCATATGAAGGTATAAATTGTAATAGTTACTATAATGTACCAAAGAGTATATGGGAGAATATGCAAATAAAACTAATTATTCATGGAAAATTATATGTGGGCTATAAGATAGGAGGAATCCATTATTCCAATGGGTAAAAGATTTGGTGAGATCAATGAATCTTAAGAACCTCTTCCTAATTCTTACTTTATTTATTATTATATTAATCATTTCTGCTAGCCTATATTTCATATTTAATCATAAACAATCTCAGCATAATCTAGGGAGTATTACTAGTAACTCAACTACTGGCCAAAACTCCACCGAACTAGATTATGCTAAGAAAATCTTAATTGATGCAAAAGAAACTTATCTAAATGCTACAGAGGAAAATAAGACGTGGATGTATCTAGTTTACGAACCGTATTCCAACTTCTCTAAGGAGTTTATGTTAAATGCTACGTTTATAAACGGGAGTACAATATCTATAGGTCATGTATTATATAAATACTTGATCTTACATGTATACTACGAAAATTCTGACTACACTCCTCAAAAAATTCAAGCTAACGGTATAAAAGTTGAGCTTCTTCCGAATCCGAGCTCTGTGACGTATACCGGTGGAGAGGCCTATCATTATATGATAACTTGTGATAACGAGACTTATAATGTGACACTGTATTCTATAGGTTTTGTTGAAGCTTCTTACTATCTTACTGCATCGACCCAAAAAATAGGTAACTTATACATTGTTCAGATTACGATAACGAAAGAGTTAGATAATACAGCATATGTTAACGAATTATGGCTAATACTCGCAAGACCTTAATTATAGGTAGTTCATGTTTTCTTTGGAATTGTGATTTTTCTTACAATTAACATAATTCTATGGAGGAAATCTAAATATATACTGAATAAAAATAAAAATAGGGATAACCGTAATAATATTACACTTATGAGATAATTAATGACTAGGTAACTCCATGGCAATAATCCGTGCGATTTGTAAAATTCTCCAAGGGGCAATAGGACTTGTCAAAACGCGTCTTCTCCACAACTAAAAGACTCGACAAGGCTATCACTCTTAAGCCACTTCCACACCTACCTCGGTGTTTCAAGGCAATTAAGTATACCGTACTTGCCAATCATAGTTTCTCCTTCTTCAGCCGATTTGATGAGTTTATCTAACTCTTCTCTCTCGCCCTTAGTCATATTGTATTTCATGTGTACAATGCAGTATCGTCTCTTTATTTTCATTTGTGAAGAATTAATAGCACGGTCTAGTGACTCAACGCCATCGGTAACAACTATCTCGACGTTATATTTCTTCCTAGTAGTAAGAGTTCCAAATAGCTTCTCTTGTCCTCTTCCTTAACGGTAGACCCAAAATCACCTCCTTAAAAATAAATCTATAGTGTAAATAAGTGTTTCAATTACATTAATTGTAAAATTCTCCGGATTGAATAAATCGGGATATAAAAGAATTAATAATAATCTAAACTCCTCTCTCCCCACCTCCCCCTTGAATACTGTATATAAGGAGTAGAGTACAAGGGCAAGAACGAAGATCAACGTGCGGAAAACAAACTTAGTAGAACTAGTGAATGGAAGAAAAGCCTTAATGTTCCTATATGACGTCTCTATGGGACCTCTCACCTTATTATACAAATCCAACACTTCCCTCTTGGACAGATCTAGATTAGTAGCCCTAGCAAAATAAACAAGCCTCTTCTTCTTTCTTCTCACCTTCTCCTTGCTGTACACGAGAAGTCTGAACTTGACTTGCTCATCCCTCCTATGCCTCTTACTATTAGTCTTATAATCACCATCAAACTCCTCATAAACCTTAACGTAACCAACTGGGACAGCAACTATGTAATTAAACTGTGAAATGAAGTTGAGCACGTCAATAGTGTAGAAACCGGCGTCAAGTGTTATCAACCTTATCTTGAATCCCATTGCAACAACTTGCTCCACTAGAGCCTTCACTATCTCTTCCTTAGTCATAGTGTTAACTTGCGGAATAAAGGCAAGTAAAAGTACTTTCCCCTTATACTTGGTAGTTGCAGTTGCGTAGTTCCACGAGTTTCCCTTCTCTGAACTTCCGAGTCCTTTCACTGGTCTCCCATACCACGTCTTTGTTGTCCAGTCAATTGAAAGGTCTATCTCCTTTACCCCCTTCAGTACTTCTAAGGATATTTTCCTAGCATTTTCCAATAGTTTTTCAATCTCTTCCGTCCCTTGTTTCTCTATGTAATTTCTCACGGTCTGTGGGGATACGTCATACGCTCCGGACTTGTTCTCTACTGAATCGTTCCACAAACAAGCAGAGATGAGGGTTTTTTGCTACTTCTTCTTCTTTCCCTTAAAGCATGGAAAGTAATTTATATCCTATTTGTTGAATGTTTGGTGAGGGAGAGTTGGGGTTACCATCTTCCTATCTCACTTGGTAATACTATGTCTCCCTCACCTTAAACCCTTTCTTCAATTCTTTACACTCGTATAAATTTCTTTATCTTTCACGGATTAGATATTATCCTATCAGAAATATTTTTTCTAATATGATTTTGGGTCTACCGCAAACGGTGTAGCTGTTCTCATGGGGATACTAATGCTGTTTGCAGCAACACAACTACATAACTACCATTATTACAACTATTATTTCTAGCGAGATAATATACGAAAAGAGATAGAAATAGATTTTTAAAGTAAGTTCTCTATATCTTTTATAGTGGTTTGCAGAGAGTGGAAGTTAAGGTTTCAGTTGAAGAAGGCTAAGAGCTATGAGGAATTCATAGAATTCGCTACTGATGAATTCAATGATAAATTGCTCATGCTGATTTTAGAGAAATTGGAGTTGTTGCAAGAGAACCCTTTCAAATACTCCAGGGAGAAGTTGGGAAAAGATATATACGGAAATACTATGTTTTCCATAGAAGTTACGGGGGATATAAGAATACTTTATAGCGTTGATCCAAAAAATTGCATAGTTTTCATTTGGGAGGTTGGGTCTCATAAGAAGGTTTACGGGCATTAGCCTTTTCCTTAGCCCTCTTTAATAAATCCTCCTTAAATTTCCTAAAATCTTCCTTATTCTCGATCTCTAGAAACCTATTACCGTACTTGTCCTCAACAATTCTCATATGTATAAACTTCTCACAGAGGTTATTAAAACAATTTGCCAATAGAGTTTCTTCTTATCCAATTTAAAAAATTGTTAAGTAAGCAGTATAAGCACATATATGGGATCTCGGCTTTCTATTCCCGTTAGAAAAATTCAATAAACTCCCCCAGTTTACTGAGAAAAATTCGAAGTAATTCTGTGCGGATCAAAAAAAAACTTATAAATCTTTGTAATGTTAATATAGATCGAGGTACCTCGTCAGGTATAAGGGGTACCTAATACCCGCGGGTTGGGTACCGGGCTGACCCCGATACTCCTAATTCATACGCACCCTCATATCAGAGTGCCGGGGGGTAGAGGTACCCTCATGGGTACCGATGTACCCCCAACTCCTTCTTATTGTTTTACGGAGCTTCTTAGTAGTCCTTTTGCTGCATGCAGCACTTAAGGAGCTCCTAAGAATTAATCCTGCCCGGATCCGCGATTTTTTGCTTGCAGCAGCCGGCTCTTACATTAATGGCCCTAAATACTACACTTTGTTAACCCTACTATTCCCAGTTTGGGAACTCATTTTCAGCCCCATCTAAGGAGGTAACACTTTGTTAACCCTAGTTAAGGTTTATTAAGGGAAAATTCTTAATGAAATTTTATGGAAGTTAAGATAGAGAAACTTAAGTCAAGGTTTACCATTACACAATTAATTTTAATGGCTATGGCTAAGGCTCCTGAGTGTGGTCAACAATTTTGTTAATTTAATATAATTTTATTCAACAATCTTTTCTTGTTCTGTAAGAACTTGTTTTCGCGTAATACTATTTAAGGGTGAGCACGGGGTTTTTATCTTGGTGAGCACACGGGAATCAAGTGGAAAGTTCCCGTGCTCACCCAAATTGTATTTGAGTATATTAATGTTAAGCCAAGGTTTTACACTAGAGAGCAAGTAGCCCGAGCGTTGGCAGAATACTTGTGTGGTTTGTCCTCTTGGAGGGTTAGTTTACCGCATTCTACACTCTTGTACTATTTTAAGAGGTTGAGTTATGTTAGGTATGTTTCTTTGAGTGGGGTTTACACTGTTGATGAGACTAAGGTTTTGAGTGTTAAGGGGGAGTATTACTTGTGTTAGGGATGTTAAGACTAGGGCTGTGCCTTTCTTCATGGCGAGGAGTGCTAGGAGTGGTGTTCATGTGTTAGTAATTCTCACTGCAATGAGGGGCATGGAGGAGTTAGCTAGTAAACAAGAGGGTGGACGAGGTAGTATACTTGCGTGACGGTGCTCCAATATACAATTTCACTTGGCTTAACGTGAATCACAAGAGGGTAACGTTCGGAAAAAGGGACTATACGGAACAAGGTTTTAGGAGTGTCAAACATAGGCTTTCACCAATGGACAAACACTTCCCTTGGAAATCTAACGCAAAGACGATCGAGAGATGGTTCACAACCTATTTCCTTATCTATAACATCCTTTACTGCTTGGTGTATTTGTTAGATAAGGGGGTGATAATAAATGTAAATATTTCAAATGAGTGAAAATGTTGTCCACACTCACAGCTGCTTAGACAAAATTCAATTTTTCGCACAAATGAGGGATCTTTGCCGTCTTCTTTCAACTCTACACAAATCACGGCAAAAATTGATGGGTTGCCAATGCTTATAAACGCGAATTGGCAACCATAATACGGTTGGCGTTCTTGGGCGAAAAACAACGTCGTTATAAATTCGGCGACTATATTTTACGCGAAAGAAAAGGTCGGTATTACGCTTACAAGATAGAGTGTGAGGACGGTAACCCAAGGGAACGTTACGTAGGTCCTTTAGCTGACGTAGTTGAATCGTATCTAAAAATGAAAGAAAATAGCATTGGGGGTATTAGGGGGTATCCCCCTAATGAGGGCTCGGGCCGGGACTTGAACCCGGGACCTACGGGTCCACAGCCCGTCGCTCTAACCAGGCTGAGCTACCCGAGCCACTTTGTGTCCCAGCCAATTAGAGTTTAACGAGTTGTAGAATTTAAACTTAAAGCTGAATAACATTCAACAAACTACGCTACAATAAGGAGAACCAATCTTCCGACAGCGTGCGGAAAGACGCTCAAAGACTCAATTACTTCTCCCCTTTCTTTTCATGTATTCCTCTTTTATCTTGTCTAACAAAATTCTTGCTATTACGCTCTTGTAATCCTTACCTAGCTTCTCGATCTTGTCGTCACTTATAACGATGACTTCATTGAACTCCGACGAGAAAGCTATATCTTTTCTCCTAGCGTTATTCGCGACGATCATATCAAACTTGTGCCTTTCTTTCTTTAACTTAGCTTTCTCTATTAATTCTTCATCATCCTTAGCAGTTTCGGCAGCAAAACCCACTAAGAACACGTCGTATTTCCTAATCGTTGAAGAGATCTTAGGAGTTTTTTCCAATTTGACCTCTGGAACTACAGTATGGCTATCGATTTTGCTTTCTGCAGTGATCACTGGTCTGAAGTCCGCAGGGGCTCCTGCAAGGATTACAATATCGTAACCCTCCTTGACTAACTTTTCCACCTCGTCCGCCATCTCCGCGGTTGTAGTTACTGGTACAGTCCTAGTATATGGTTTATGATGTGTAGATAAGGGTCCATGAACCAGCACTACGTCAGCTCCCCTGAAGTAAGCCTCGTTAGCTATATCAACTCCCATAGTCCCGCTACTGGGGTTTGAGATAAACCTCACCGGGTCTATGAACTCTCTGGTCGGTCCAGCGGTAACTACAATTCTGAAACTTGTTAAGTCTTTACCCCTAAGCATATAAGTGACTATATACTGAGTTATGTAATCCACTTCCGGATAGTGTGCTAAGTCCTTAATTATCATGGGTTCTATTATCTCTATACCGAATGATCTTAACTTTTGCAAATTGTTCCTTAACTGAGGGGAATGATACATTGGTAAGTGCATTGCTGGGACTATTACTACCTTCTTCTTCATTCCTATGAAGTTCAGAGCCGTAAGTGTTACCGGAGTGTCCCCTATCCCGTTAGCAATTTTTGAGATTGTGTTAGCAGTTGCAGGGGCTATGATAAATACGTCGTAGTCCTCAGCCAACTCTACGTGTTCCAGTTCGCCACCTATTTGCGTTATAACATCATTACCGGTAGCCCAATGGAACATAGTAGGTGAGATGAGTTTACTTGCATCTTCGCTCATTATCACCTTTACTTCGGCTCCCCTTCTCATTAAGCTCCTAGCCAGATCTAGGGACTTATAAATGGATACACTTCCAGTAACGCCGAGCAAGAGCCTCTTACCTTTAAGCTCTTCCGAGATCTCTCCGATGATCCTCTTGGATGGGTGTACCATTAAGTGTCAGACATAAATTTAAACTACGGATAAAAACCTTATATTATGGAGTTCGCCGAAACGAAGAAATACGGAGCTTTCATAGTTAGATTGGCAAGGATTACTGATATAGACCAGATTGTAAAGATTAACAGACTAACCCTCCCAGAAAATTACCCATACTACTTCTTCGTAGAACATTTAAAGGAATATGGGGGTGCGTTTTATGTAGCTGACATAGACAGAGAAGTAGTAGGATATATTATGCCCAGAATAGAGTGGGGGTTCAGTAACGTTAAACAGATACCTACGTTAGTCAAGAAGGGTCACGTAGTTTCGATAGCGGTATTGGAAAAATTCAGGAAAATGGGAATCGGTACGGCGCTTTTACAGAACTCCATTAAAGCTATGAAGGAAGTATATGAGGCTGAAGAGGTCTATTTAGAAGTGAGAGTGTCAAACGCGCCAGCAATATCGCTTTATAAAAAACTAGGGTTTTCCGAAGTAAAGGTGTTAAAGCACTACTATGCAGATGGAGAAGACGCTTATTTAATGGCTCGCCCTCTCTAGCTCTACTGAATTATTAGACAAGTCGAAAATTAAATAGTAGCCATCTTCCAGACTACCGGCTGAATATACTCTTGTTTTTCCTACACTATACTCCTTCTGAGATCGTAAATGACCGTGAATAAGTAGTTCTGGGGACTCTGAGAGTATTCTCCCTAGAATCAGCTGTGAACCGTAAGATGCTCTAGGCTGGAAGTGGGTTATAACAATCTTAGTAGAGAAGTCTACAGATAAATTCCCAAAGGTTGTGGTAATCAGCTTGTTTCTCTGCCTTAAGTGCTTTTGAGTTGTTATGTTATCCATTTCACCAAGTATTCCGTAATAGTTAGATATGTACTGAGGGCATTCTACATCTCCTAAGCCTACTATGTAGTCTACACTTAACGAATTAAGGAACTCTATCACATCCCCTTTGCACGGAGTTAAAGTAATTAACGCCGTTTTTGTCATACCAATCACCTAGTTTGAAGAGAGCAATCCCCACAGCCACTATATCTGCTGTAGAACCCGGGTTATATCCATTTTTTAAAAGGAACTTATCTAGTTCATTTATTAATTTTGGATTTTCTAAAGCCTCACATGACATTTTAGAAACTGTTATAGCCGTCCTTCCCCCGTGTTTTCTCCATATTAGCCCGTCAGGGACTTGACATAGGACTGATAGAAAACCTTCGAGTACACCTTTTTCCATTCCCAGTTTTTCGATCTTATCGGCAACTAACCTAGAGTACTTATAATCTTCAAGCATATTTTTGACAGCACTATCTGAGGATGAGTGTAATAAGACTTCGTAAAGGGGAAGTTTTCCTATAGTTCTATAGTCGAAACCGCTGTCTATCTCGCCCAAGTAACTTAATCCTAATATTTGTAACGACTTTGAGAAATAAATAGAGTCGTTCTCGTCTAAACTCCTGATGGTTACCGAGGCTTTTTTTAGCGTGTCGTCTAGGGATCTGGAAATAGAGGAATAAGCTATAGGGATCATTTGGATAAACGTGCCTAGAATAGCGAAATTTATTCCCAATTCCATACTTTTTAGTACAGCCTTGTATAAAGAGTCAAACAAAGGTTTCTCTTTCCTAAGTCCCCTCTTACACAATTCTTTATAATACTCCTTAGATACTAGTGCGGAGAGTACCAAGTCCTTAAAGCTTACGGATTTAATGTCCCTCCGTCTCGACGCGTTACCAGGTTTATCATAAAATGCCTCTTCTACAGTAGACGAAGAAAGGATGAAAGAGATCGAGTTACAAAATTCTTCTAATGTACCCTTGGACATCTCTATCACCTATAACTATAATGGGTTTTTCACATTCAACTAGCATCCCCTTAGCTTCAATTTTCCTCGATTTAAAGAGGAGTGTGGAGTATATCCCCTCATAAGACACTAAAATTTCGGGCTTCAGTCCCACTTTTCCTGAGACCACGTTGACGTTGTGTAAAATGACTTTAGATGGGTAAAATAGTGCATCACAGCTACCGTTTTCTACCTCAGCCGTTATAGTTATCTCTCCCTTCCTCTTGCATACTTCCTTACACGGTCTCTGCGGTCTCGGATCCACGAAGAGAATAGAGAACTTTATTCCTTTTATCACACCCCGAGTCCTTTTATCATATAATTGCTTAGAATAGTCTAAAGTTAGCCCGTAATTACGTGAGGTCTCAACAATCCAATCTTTATCTTCTTCAAAGCCGTCAAAGTTATTCATAACATGTAGAGTGTCTTCACAACCGTATATTACTATATCGAGGTCTGAGTTTTCATGGTTAATCCCCGCTAACAAGCTCCCCGTTATTCCTATTTGTCTGACTCCTAAGGCTGTATAAAGTTCGAGAAATGAGATTTCGTGTTTAGAACCAGACGCGTGCTTAATTAATTCTAACGCTTTTTCTTCTGGTTTTAAATGCTTTGAAACACTGGAAAGTCTTAATATAGGGAAAGTTACATCACAGCATGGTTCCATGAGGAACTCTTGACTTAGTCTAAGCATGTTATTTACACCGTAATATTTTAGCACTCTTTCGTACCCTTTCCATAATCCTTTCCCTGTATAGACATACTTTAACATGGCGTAGATGTAACCGTAAGGGTTTACATTAGAGAATACTAAGTATATGTTTCTGTCCTTGTCCACTATAATGTCTTTATCAAGGAAATAATCTCTTCCCATCCTTTCAACCTCACGTAGTCTATCGGCGTGCCGACACTTTCGAGGAAGTTAACGTAATTCCTGAATATACCTCCGAATAAAGCGTTAGCAATATAAGCTGAACCTACCGACGACTCCTTAAATTTGAAGTTATGCTTAATACCGAAAGGTACTTCCCACTTTTTATTACCGGATATTATGATCGGTATTTTATACTGAGCCGAATACCACTCCGAGAGTATTTGTAAGAGTTTTAATCCCCTAGCCCAATTTCCTCGCGTATATATAGTGTCTTTATTTATCTTCGAGTATTTGCATAACAAGTAAGCCACTTCACCGTCCAAGAAACCAGCCGAGTTAACTCCGGGCACTATACTTCCCCCTAACCCGTCTACAACTTTCCCGTCAATTACTACTAGAAATGACGAAAAAGAAGAACCCACTTCAACCAAGACGAAACTATCATACATGGTTCTGTAGAAGAAAGCGGAAGCTACTTTATCAGCCGTACCCATGTCGATGAGGTTTATTTTCTTGTTCTCATCTACGCTTTTTAATTCTATGACCCCGGGTACGGTAAAGGCGTTATGTAATAACTTAGCTGAGATTATAAAATTTCGTAAAGGACCATCAATGTCAGGGTCTTTTAGGGTCATGAGGAAAATGTCTCTATTAGTGATTTCTGAAATCCTTTTAAATGGCAACCCGTGTCCTGAAGGCAGTGCTACTCCATTAGGTCTAAGGTCGGATATAGCTTTGACCAGATTACTTGATGCTTTACTGACAAGCTCTGTAGGAACGGAGAAAAACTTTATTATCCTTCCCATTTCGTCGACAAAAGCAAATTCATATGTCCTACTACCGGGATCTACTCCCGCGAAAATCATTCCGTAACCCTTACAACCGTACCATCCCTCTTGACTTTTAAACTTAACGAATAACTTTCATTTAACATCCTAGCTAAAGATTTAATTATATTCTCGAAATATATAGCAGCTTTCTCATTTTTAAAGGAGTAAGTAAAGGTGTTTCCGTTATTAGATGGTATTGGTAGGGGTTTCCCATCCATGAAGTCCAACAGTAAATTTAGAATGCTAAACATGTTGTTTAAAACAGTGCTTTTTGACACGCTTCTTGCCATTAAATAAGACCCCAAATAAGTTGCAAGAGTTTCAGATGGTATCTCGAGATTAATACGTAAGACTTCGGCTTGTTTTAATAGTTTATAAAGTTCTAACTCAGTTAAAAAAAGGGATAAATTTACTCCAAGAGATAATAACCTATTATAAACCATTATTGCCTCATTTGTAGCATCATAAATGGTCTTACCGCTTGCATCACAGTAGGACTTAATTATCGAATATGCCTCATCTGACATAAAACACGGTTTTCTTCCCATGCGTATACAAATGTATATTCCTTAATATAAATTTTATGATAATAGTTAGGGAACATCTAAATAATTATAGAAAATTTTATGGTCTGTTCTAAAAATTGTTGATCTTCTACTTTAAATCCTATACGTGTGAGGAAATTCCTCAGGATTTCACCAATTCTTTCCGTAAGGTCTTTAGTTGACCCTTGTATCGCAACTATTACGTAGAATTTATTTTGATTAGGATATGCTTGATCTTTATTAACCATTATTAATGGAGAGATATCCATTAGTATGGGGGTTTTATCAAGCAAATTTTGGATATCGGTCTCAGTTATTATATCCTTTTCTGTAATAAGATCTTTAATACTATCTGCATATTGCAACGTAACGTTTTCATACCATAAGAAAATTTCATTAATGATCGTTTTATCTAACTTACTGAAAACTGAAAGCGGAACACGTAAAAATCCTTGTCTATTTAATTTAGTTAAATAAGCAAGTAATATATAATTCGCTGGATACTCTACAATATCTATATTGCGGGTGACCTTCAAAGAGTATGTCGTTTGCTTAACAACATTGCTGAGGTAAAGGGCACGTATATCTTCTTCCTTTCTGTTTTTACCGTCAAGTGAAGTGTATTTCAAATTTAGTTGTAAACGTATGAGTTGTTCCATCTCATCTAAGGAATGTACGGCATCTTCATAAATTGGTATGAGTTTCTTGTTATCATCTTTCTTGGGCTTATTATTTTTCTTCGCCACGTTATCATGAATTAACGGTTTTTAGTATTAAAATATTTTCGTTAACTGCTTATATTTTTCAACAGATTGAATAATGACTTTAATATATTATTATAAGTGTTTCGTTTGTTATACCAAGTGTTGGGCTATTAGTATTTTTGTTTTGATAAGTAGATAAATAGTTTTCAGTGGCTGCCCACAGAAAATGTCACTACTCCATTCGGCTCTTTGTCATCATAAATAGCGGGGAAGGTAGCGGCGCCAGGATTTGAACCTGGGATCTCGGGGTGTCTCAGGTTGAGACCCTATGAGCCCCGCGGGATACCTGGCTACCCTACGCCGCTACTATTTCCCCGCTAATAACTCTTTCATGGGCTATGTAATTAAAGCTTTCTATGAAGTAATACGGTGAAAACTACAAAAAAGTTGAAATAACGCCGGGGGCGGGATTTGAACCCGCGTGCCTCAGAGAGGCAGTAGGTCGCACGCCTCTGAACGCTGGAAATGGTCTCGAGCCTACCCCCTTGGTCCGCTCGGGCACCCCGGCATTTATTACTTTTTGTGTGTGAACTTAAAAGTTGTACGGTAGGGTAAAAAATCGTAATCCGTATCTAGAAAATGAAACGGAGATAGGAAAGTTAACCTAATTCACGCTGGAACTGCTATAGGCTCTTTTTCCGTAGATATCCTTTTTTCACTCTCAAGTTTAACCCTAATGTGCTTAGGTATGCTGAAGATCATCTCGTGAGTCTCACCGTCATAGAACTTCAGTTCGCCAATAATCGTCTCTTTTATCAGCTTGTCAACTTGTTCGGCAGTGAGCGAAGAAGGACTACGATAATCTGAAGCATATACGAAACCCCATAGACTGTCAAAGCCCGGTATATATGCTATGGACGCACTGACGTACTTAAACACGTTTCTTAATGTGTTATAAATAGCTGAGAACGTGTCCAAACTAAATGAAGGAGAAGTAGCTTGAGTCACTAAACCTCCGTTTTCCTTTAGAATTCCCTTCACTTGTTTGTAAAACTCCACAGTGTAAAGGAGCTGAGAAGGAGAATCTTTAATTGGATCCGTAAGGTCTAAAATCACAGCGTCAAACTTCTGATTTGTCTCCTTTACAAATTTGTAACCATCCCCTATAATCAGTTTGGTCTTTGGATTGTCAAAACTACCTTGATGCCATTCGTGGAGGTACTTTTTGGCGAAGTCTATAACTACAGGGTCAATATCCACCATCACAGCACTATTTACACTTTTGTGCTTCAAAACTTCTCTAAGTGTAGCCCCTTCTCCTCCGCCTAATATTAGCACATCTTTAGGATTATCTAGAGTTATTAAAAGAGGGTGAACTAAAGTCTCGTGGTAAATATATTCGTCTGAAACTGTAGACTGCACTTTACCATCAATTATCAGGCTTTTTCCAAACCTGAAAAGCTCTACCAGGAGAACCCTCTGGAACTCGCTCCTTTCCTCTGCTATAACCCTCTTTATTGCATGAGCGTGATACTCATAAGGAGTTTGCCATTCTATGTGCCAGTGCCATTCGTACATTATACTAATCTCACTCCGTTCACCTTCTTGTTTTGCCAACTATATCTTCTGATTTTCTTAGTCCTCCCGAACCCGCAGGCTGCACAGTAGCCTTTTCTAGCGTTAAAGGAATTTCTACCACATCTTCTGCATCTAACATGAGTAGCTCCTTTATTCATCTTACCGAATGAGGGTGTACCTTTCATTACCTTTCACAATCTGATTAACTAACTCGTTTATAACTTTATTTGCTTAGCTTTAAAAACTAGTAGCTCAACTAATTTTAGATACTCAATGTTTAAAGACAAAGATTTTGTCTATATTGACTACATAGCAAGAATAAAAGATACTGGAGAAATATTCGATACAACTATTGAAGAGGAAGCTAAAAAAGCTAACATATATGATAGAGAAAAAATTTACAAACCAAAACTCGTGATTCTGGGTGAAGGAGCTATAATAAAAGGTCTTGAGGACGCCCTATACCAAATGAGTGTAGGAGAAGAGAAAGAGATAGAAATACCGCCGGAGAAGGCTTACGGTGAGAGAGATCCAAATAAGGTAAAAACGATGTCTTTAGGAGAGTTAAGGAAACAAGGTATTAGACCATATCCTAACATGATGTTAAGGATGAGTAACGGAAGTATTGCCGTAGTAAAAAGTGTCACTGGAGGTAGAGTTGTCCTAGATTATAATCACCCACTAGCTGGAAGGACATTAATATACAAGGTAAAGGTCGTAAAAGTAGCGGAAACAGAACTAGATAAAGTAAAAGCACTTTTGGAAAGATACTTCGGTAGTTCTAACGTAGACAAGTTCGCTGTCGAGATAAGTAATGATAAGAAAGAAGTAAAGATAATTGTTCCCAAGGAACTTTACTTAGTGGAGGACTTGCAGTCAAGAATTTACGTTACCGCAAAGGATATAATAACCTACGTATTGCCTGACGCTAGTGTGTCATTCATGGAGACATTTAACAAATCTAACTTCAGCTAATTACACCAGTTTCCTTAGCAATTTTTTCAGCCGAATTCCAACTTAATCCTCTGTCTCCCAGAATAGTATATCTCTCTGGTCTTAAGCTATGAGCGATTGTTAATGCCTTTATAACACCCTCATCAGGGATTCCTATTTCTTTGGCTTTAGTAGGTAACCCTACTCTTTTCATAGCTCTTTTAATTTTTCTCCAGTTAATTCCATGAACGTAAGCCATTAGAATAGTCCCTATAGCAACCAACTCACCGTGGAGACCCTTTCCGGGGTATAACATCTCTATCGCATGGGCGAATAAATGCTCCGAACCACTTGCAGGTCTAGTACTACCTGCCATCCCCATAGCTACTCCGCTACTTATAAGCGCTTCAACGAGAACTCTAACACCAGCCCTTATATCCTTGTTAAGAAGTTTCGTGCAAGACAATGCATGCTTAGCTGAAAGTAAAGCTAGAGAGGCAGTATAATCACCGTAATACTCTCCGGTAATTTTGGAAGACAATTTCCAATCCCTGACTGCAATGAATTTACCAAGAGTATCACCTACTCCTGCGTTTATGAGCCTTCTAGGAGCTGATGAAAGTACTTGAATATCAGCTATGATACTCAAAGGTCCTTTTGCCTTAACTGATATGGGCTTTCCTAATCCTTTTATCGCAGCAAAAGGTGAAGTTATGCCATCGTGAGATGGAGCTGTAGGTATACTAATGAATTCTTTATCTATCCTAAATGCAACGTATTTAGCAACGTCTATTACACTACCTCCTCCAATACCTATTATAGTATTAGCCTTGAACTGCTTTGCAGATTCTCCTACTCTATTCACTTCCTCTATGTCCGCACTTTGGACTTCTATGACTTCATGCTTAAAATCTTCTATTGACTCAAGAAGTTTCGAGGCTATACTTCTCCTAACTATGGGACCAGTAACTATCAGAAAGGGATCAGATAGATTTAGAGAAGTTAGATATTCTCTAACATTTAAAAGAACGTCATTGCCTATATAAACTCTCTTCGGTAGATCAATCACATGTTCTCTACTTTCCACATTTGTACATAACAAGAATTTAAATATTAAAAGTTGCTATACATGAGCTTGTAAGTCTACTTCTTTAGAGTTGGTGAATAGTGTGAGTTCAGTTAGATTAAATATAATATCAGCAATATATGGAAATCTACCTAAAGAAGCTCAGATAACCAAAATCGAGTTTGAAGGACCAGAGATAGCAGTCTATGTAAAGAACCCTTCAGTGCTTGCCGATAAGGGTGAAATAGTAAAGAAAATAGCCAAAGATATAAAGAAAAGAATAGTTATCAAAGCTGATGAAAAAGCGAGAAAAGATAAGAAAGAAACAGAAGAAATTATAAAGAATTTGGTACCGAAAGAAGCGGAAATTGTGAACATAAAGTTTGATGACGAGTTAGGTGAAGTTTTAATCAAGGCTAAAAAGCCTGGTCTCGTAATAGGAAAAGGAGGAACACTTCAGAACAAAATCTTTTATGAAACTTATTGGAGACCTGTTATTGTTAGAGAGCCTCCAATAAAATCGAGGACTATAGACAGTATCCTTACTCATATATACAATGAAACCGAATACCACGCAAAAATCCTGAAAGTTTTCGGAGAGAGGATACATAGGGAATTACTATTTAAAGATAGGTCTGTTAGAGTCACTGCATTAGGCGGATTTTACGAGGTAGGTAGATCAGCAGTTTTAGTAGAGACCCCTGAAAGCAAAATCTTACTAGACGTAGGGCTTAACCCTAGTGTTACGGGAGGAGAGAAGTTCTTCCCCAGGCTCGACATCGACCAAGTAAGGCTGGAGGATATCGATGCCGTAGTGATAACTCACGCTCACTTAGATCATTGTGGAATGGTTCCTCTCTTATTTAAGTACGGCTATAATGGACCCGTATACACTACAGCACCTACGAGGGATATAATGGCTTTAATGCAGTTAGACGCATTAGACGTGGCTGAGAAGGAAGGTAGACCCGTACCATACACGGCTAAAGAAGTAAGGAAAGAACTACTCCACACGATAACTTTGGATTATGAGGAAGTGACAGACATCGCTCCAGACGTTAAACTGACGTTCTACAACGCTGGGCATATTATAGGATCAGCGATGGCTCATCTACACATAGGAGAAGGGACGCATAACATAGTTTACACTGGTGACTTCAAATATGCAAAGACTAAATTACTTGACAAAGCTAACGACGAGTTTTTAAGAGTAGACACAATGATAATGGAAACAACCTACGGTGCACAAGAGCAAGAAGGAAGGGAAGAAGCGGAAGAGAAGTTAATCAACATCATAAATGGCACGTTAAATAGGGGTGGTAGAGTGCTAATACCAGTTCTGGCGGTAGGTAGAGGACAAGAGATAATGCTGGTGCTTAATGAGGCGATGAAAAATAAGAAGATACCAGAGGTGCCCATATACGTCACTGGATTAGTTGACGAGATCACGGCAATACATAATGCATATCCTGAAATGTTAAGCAGAGAAGTAAGGGAGGCAATACTTTACAAAGATGAAAACCCGTTCACTTCTGAGTTCTTCCATAGGATAGAAGGATTCAGAGAAGATATTGCCCAAGGAGAACCGAGTATAATCTTAGCTACTTCTGGAATGCTAAACGGCGGTCCTGCAGTAGAGTTTTTCAAAACTATGGCATCAGACAGCAAGAACTCAATAATCTTCGTAAGTTATCAGGCTGAAGGAACCTTAGGTAGAAAGGTTAGGGAAGGAGTAAAAGAAATTCAAATTATAGATAGAGATGGAAGAGTAGAAAATATAAAGATAGAGATGGAAGTAAATCACGTTGAAGGATTTTCAGGACACTCTGACAGAAGGCAACTCCTGCATTACTTACGTAACTTAAGTGCTAAGCCTAGGAATCTAGTACTAAACCACGGCGAACCTAATGCTATAGAATCTTTCAGAAGACAAGTTGATAGAGAGAAAGAAAAACTGGGGCTAAGAGGTACAAAGATATATACTCCACAGATCTTAGACAGCTTACGAGTGGCGTAGACTATCCTAATTGTTTTAAACTTTAATCGTCCAAGATATACGCTAGAATATGGTTCTTAGAAATGAAAAGGCTAATTTTGACTTTTCTTTATCATTACGTCTAATAAATTTCCTTAATACGTTGAGAATACAAAATAATGTACCCAGCGTGAGATATGCAAATACCGGTTTCGCCCACTTTAGATCAGCCTATATGCTAAAGACGAGAGTTTTCAGTCATTATGACGTAACTGGAATAGCCCCTCCGCTTTTCTTTACGACTCTAGGCAATTATTACTACATGGAAGAATCGATTGGATACGCATGGTCTAATACACCTCTTTCTTATTCAACAACTGTCCAAATTAGTGAAAAGTTACTTTACGATATGGTATATAATGACGCAGATGAAGGATGGTTCCATAGAGATACTTTGCTCGATCCTTGTTTTAACTATGCAGATATTTCCGTATCTTTCAACTTTAATGAGATATATCTAGACGTAGTTATGATAAATGCAAGAATCGACTGGATTTCTACACCGAAAATTAGTAACGGAAATTTTTCTTTAAAAGGTAGGTTAACGGACGATAACTTCATTCCGAAGCAATTAATCATTTATAGGGACGAACCAAAACCTGATCGTATCAATGATCACAGTTATTCCTTAGGAGAGCCAGTTGCTGGGGTAATATCTAAGCCCCACTATTATAAAAGCATTGAGACAATAAGACCTTATAAGTGGAGGATGGATTCAAGTATTATCGAAGTAGAGTTCCCGCTTAAATTTTTCACAAGGGGAGTATATACGATTCTACTTCACGCTGAGGATAAGAGAAAAATCCATTGGAACCCTTATACTAAGAGAAAGATAGGAGAGTGCGGGATTATGATGTATTCCTTTCTTGTAAAGTAGATATGGGCCCGCTGGGATTTGAACCCAGGATTTCCGCCGCTCTAACCCTAGGTCGTCAGGGCGGCGTCCTAACCAGGCTAGACGACGGGCCCATTATAAAAGTAAAAAGTACTCGCTTAAAAGATTAAGGCTTAAACTATTTTAGGAAAAAGTAGAAAAGGGAAAAGTAAAAGGCTTTACGTCTAATACATTCTAGATTTTACTCTTCTGACCTTAACGATTCTTTTCTCCACTGTTTTATTTCTGCTATTGCTTCTTTTCCTTCCATATATTTCATTCTTATTTTTCCTTTTTCGAATAAGGCGTTTATATACCTTATATCGCCGTCATCCCATCTATCATACTCTATAAGCCTACCTAAGTTGAACTTTTTGGATATGTTTCTTAGCATCCTGATCTCATAATCTCTTAAGGAATCGTCTCTCTGTGGTGTTATAAATGCAAAAAGCTTTCTCACAGGGTTTTGATCGATTATGTCTTATTAAGTTTTAGGTTTATTTTCCTTGTAAGATTAAACTTTTACGGCGGACTTAAAGAAAAAAAAGAGTGCCAACAGTGATTGTATGCAATTTTCTTTTTTGAAATTATTTTGAATTATTTGGAAAAATACGTCATACTTAAATAGTCAGCGGGAGTTTTGATAACCGTGGCTTACTGGATAATCCCCGTACAAGAAGACTTTTGGGAGACAATTTTCTCAACAAACATTTATGGTTACAATAAGGAGAACATCAAACAGTACGTGAAGAAGGACGACGGGATAATATTTTACGTGAATAAATACTACGCAAAGAAATACGGGGGGAAATTTGTAGGGATTTATAAGGTTGTATCAGACTGGTTTGTGGATAACACTATATTGTTTCCTGAAGAAAAAATAAAAAATAAACCGATTTATATTTATAGAATAAAATTGGAAAAAATTATAGTAGGTGAGTGTGCATCTAAGGACATTATTGAAAAAGTACACTTTATCGAAGACAAATATCAGTTTTCCAAGTATCTCAGAAATGTTCCAGCTAACCTTAAGAGACCGGTACCTTTCATAGACGTTCAGCTAATAGAGCAATGCCTTAGGGAGTCAATATTCATATAACCGATATGAAGTACTTAATCGCGTTGATTAACTCCTTGACTAGTCTTTCGAGGATAAAGTTATAGATGAAGAATATCAAGTACTTCAGTTTCATTAGTGTTAGAATGTTCCTCGCTATTTTAATGTGCCGTTGAATATACGTCCTTAATTTCTCTCCTACAGCTTCTAAATACATATCTTTTAGAAAGTCCATGAACCTCTTGATTACTAATCGTAACTCTTTGTCATTCTTACAATAACTTATCTCCTTGAGGTAACTCTCATAGGTTTTCCTAACAATAGTGTAGTCAATAACGTCCGTCATATTATATACATTATTTGATAATATAATTTAAGACACAAGGTCGGAGCATTTACCTAGCTAACCGTATTCCCTATAAAGGATAGGATATTTTACCTTTTAGTAACATATTATTACCCATGGACTTAATAAAAAACAAAAAACTACTTATGCATGTAGGCCCTGTAGACATATACGAAGAAGTGCTTTACGCGGGTCTCAAAAATAACGTAGGCTTCACCTCCGAAGAATTTGTAAACGCATTTAGGGATTCTCTGAAAGGACTAAGGTACTTATTCCAGGTAGACGACACATACCAGCCTTTCATAATCCCTGGAGGTGGCACGTCTGCTATGGAAAGTGTTACGTCCTTTTTAACGAAAGGAGATAAAATACTAGTAGTATCAAACGGAGTTTTCGGAGACAGATGGATAAACATCTTTAAAAAGTACCCAGTAGAAGTAGATTACCTCAAAGCTGAAGCAGGAGATTACGTTTCAATAGACTCTGTAAAAGAGAAAGTAAAGCAAAAACATTACAAACTTGTTACGTTTACTCACGTGGAGACAAGTACTGGTGTAAGACATCCAATAAAGGACAGTGTTAAAGAGATCAAGGACTACGTAGATATAGTAGTAGTAGACGGCGTGTCAAGCGTAGGTGCAGAAGAAGTAAAAGCTGAGGATTGGGATGTTGACATCTATTTAACGGCTAGCCAGAAAGCGATAGGAGCTCCCCCAGGTTTAGGTCTTTTAGTGGTCTCGGAAAACGCCATGAAACACTTGAGAGAAGATAATATAGCTAGCTATTACCTTGACCTAAAGAACTGGCTACCGGTGATGAGGAGCATGGAAGAAGGTAAAGCGGCTTACTTCTCTACACTTCCAGTCCATACGGTTTTCATGCTTAATGAAGCACTTAAGTTAATACAAGATGAAGGAATAGAAAACAGAGTAAAAAGACACGAGAAAGTAGCAGGGACTATAAGGGCTGGTATTGAAGGAATGGGATTAGAAATAGTAGCAAAGAGACCAGACGCCTATAGTAACACAGTGACTGGAGTGATGTTAAGGAAAGCTAAAGCGCAAGACGTTCTCTCTGAGATCATAAAAGAGGGAGTAGAAATAGCCCCAGGTGTACATCCGTCATTACAAGGTAAATACGTTAGAATAGGTCACATGGGCTGGGTAACTCCTAACGATGCAATAATTACCATTTCTGCATTAGAGAGAACCCTTAAAAGATTAGGAGAAGACGTCAGAGTAGGCGAAGGAGTGAGAGCAGCACAATCTTATTTAACATAGTCTGGATAGATTAACCATATGGACTTATATGAGGCAATTAAAAAGAGGAGAGATGTAAGAAGTTATTACATTAAAGATAAGCCCATACCAGACCATGTTTTAGCTAAAATTTTGTTAGCCGCCCATTACGCACCTTCTGTAGGTTTTTCTCAGCCTTGGAACTTCATAGTAGTAAAAGACCCTGAGATAAGAAAGAGAATTAAGGAGTTGGTAGAAGTTGAAAGAGAGAAATTTAGAAACTTGTTACCTGAAGACAGAAAGAAGGTTTTTGATAAAATAAAGATTGAGGCAATACTGGATACTCCTATCAACTTAGCAGTAACATGTGATCCTACACGATTTGCTCCTCATGTCTTAGGCAGAATGACGATGCCTGAACTCTGTCAGTATAGCACTGTTCTAGCTGTAGAAAATCTATGGCTTGCGGCTACAGTTGAAGGCATAGGTGTAGGATGGGTAAGCTTTTTCAAAAAGGAAGACGTAAAGAGGATTCTTTCGATCCCAGAACACGTTGACTTAGTGGCTTATTTAACGTTAGGTTACGTAGAAAGGTTCCCTGAGAGACCAGAACTAGAGGAAAAAGGTTGGCTTAGTAGACTACCGTTAGAAGAACTAGTTTACATAGATACCTTTGGCAAAAAACCTGATGAGAGTTTTATAAATGTCTTAAGAAATTCAAAATTTTAGTTCCGAGAGTAGACACCACAAGATACTCTACAAAAAACACACTAAGTATATAAAGCAATAAGAACGGTGTCGAAATTAAAAGTGAGAAAACCTTCTCGCCATAGATATCTTTAATTACATATAGCCCTATCCTAACGTCAATAATTGTTAAAAACAGAGAGAGTAAGCCGAAAATAATTTTATTCATTAAGGAAAAAATATATTTACTAAAAGATAAAGATTTTTATTTCGTTCTAGTTCGTAGATCTAGTAGTCTTTAAGAACGAAAGTATTCCTCCGGCTTTTAATATCTCAAGTGGCATCCCAGTTATTCCTTTTCCCTTTAGTATCGTATTACCATTTACTATTATTTCTCCAGTCTCTACATTGACCTTAACATAATCACCTTGATTTATCTTCTTAGTAGCGTCGGGAAGTATTATTGTTGGAAGGCCATTATTAATAGCATTTCTGAAGAATATTCTAGCAAAAGACTCAGCAATTACAGCCCTTACCCCGGCAGCCTTTAAGGCAATAGCAGCTTGTTCTCTAGAGGAGCCCATTCCAAAAACTTTCCCTGCAACTAGTATAACTCCTTGAGATGCTTTCTTATAGAATTCAGGATCTAAAGGCTCCATAGCATGTTGGGCTAGATATTGCGGATCAGTATACTTTAAGTGCCTCGCTGGAATAATAATGTCAGTGTCTATCTTATCTCCGAATTTTAGAACCTTTCCTTCTACAATCATGAGAATCGCCTTGGGTCAGTGATTTTACCCTCCACAGCAGTAGCTGCAGCCACTGCTGGTCCAGCTAGGTATACCTTTGAGTCTGGACTTCCCATCCTACCTTTGAAGTTTCTTGAACTCGTTGACACCATCACCTCACCCGGTCCAGCAACTCCAAAGTGTCCTCCCAAACAAGGACCACATGTTCCGTAAGTCACGACACAGCCAGCCTGGACTAGAGTATCGATATAGCCTAATTCCATAGCCTTCTTGAACAAATCATAAGAGGCAGGGATAGCTATACACCTTGTCTTAACCCTTCGGCCCTTCATTATCTTAGCCGCCATTTCAAAATCGCTCAGTCTACCGTTAGTGCATGAACCAATATACACCTGATCTACTTCTAATCCCTCTACTTCACCTACTGTCCTTACATTGTCTACGCTGTGAGGAGCAGCAACTAACGGCTCTAACTTCGAAAGATCTATCGTATACTCGTCCTTATACTTAGCCCCGCTATCAGGCTGAATGACCGGAGGCTCATAACCCCTCATAGTCTTAATATAGTTCACTGTCTCAGAATCTGGAACGAACATCAAAGCATCTGCATTCATTTCTATTCCCATGTTTGATACAGTTGCTCTAAAGTCCATCGGGAATGCTGAAGGCTCTCTTACAAACACCTCTATAGACATACCGTTGAAGTAATCCGCCTTAAAATCTCCAAGTATCTTCAGTGCTACGTCTTTACCGTTTACCCATTTATTAGGTTTACTTTCTAATGTAATCTTAAACGGTTCAGGAACCACTACCCATGTTTTTCCAGTAATTACTGCAGCAGCTACATCACTTGCACCTAACCCTTGTGCAAAAGCCCCTACAGCTCCAGAAGTTGTAGTGTGACTGTCTGCTGCTACTATCACATAACCGGGGTTTGCATATTTCTCCAGCAATAGCTGATGTAATATACCAACGTTTATGTCATGAAAGTTCGGTATTGATAAGTTCTTTACAAAATGCCTTATTAGATCCTGGATTTCTGCACTTCTGACATCAGGGGGTGGAGCTAAGTGATCAAACGCTATTACTATCTTATTCTTATCGAAAACTTTCAACATGCCGGCTTTCTCCATGACCTCTATTACGTGGTATCCTGTTAGATCGTGAAACGCCGCTATATCCACTTTGATTTCTGTAACGTCACCAGGGGACACATTTTTCCCAGCAGCTCTGCTCAAAATTTTTTCGGTTAATGTTTGGGACATCAGGTAGATAAGTTAGAAAGGGTAAAAATAAATATTTATACCGTTGATGGTTTCCGTTTCGAACTATTTAGTGATCACTTTTTTCGAATTATTGTTCTTTTTAGCTATCAGGTAAGATACTCCTATTCCGGCAAAATACAAAGCGGAAAGAATCGTGCCTATAGTAGTCTCTATGAGCCCACCTGTAGTACCCGGTGATATTATCCATGCTATTATGAAGGAAATCATAACACCCCATCTCCAGTTTTGTAACCACGTCTGAGGTTTCACTAAACCTAACTTTGTCATTCCAGCCATCACTAACGGTAACTCAAATGCCATACCAGTAGCGGTCATGAGTAGTAAAATCGTTGAGACTATCGACTTAAAGCTAAGTGTTGGGTCAATATTTAACGCTATATCATACCTGTAGACGAAGAGGAACATAAAGGGAATAATTATAAAATACGCAAATGCAGAACCTGCCGCAAAAAGGAGAACGGCAGGAACTATAGTCATCCTTATGAATTTTTTCTCGTGCTCGTATAACCCTGGAGCTACAAAAGCCCAAAACTCCCTAGCAATAAACGGGGAGGCTGAAAATAAAGCTAGATAAGCCGCTACCGACAGTCCAGAAAAAATAGGATCCAAGGTATTTATGGTTATTGGTTTTAGCCCGACAGGTAATTCCCTATCTATAAAATCCCTAACAAAAACCACTGCTATACTATTATATAGTGAGGGATAAAGAATCGGAACTGTAAAAGAACCTATTTGTATGAATGCAATTCCAAACATAAAGTATAGTATGAAGAAAAAAGCCAAAATCATAACCACTCTTTTAATCCTAGTAAGTAATTCCTTAATATGCTCTAGTAAGGGTAATTCCTTGTCTTGAGTCTCTCTCTGATAGCTCATTTATTAACGCCACCTTGTTGCTTTTTGAGCCTTTCAATTTCCTCTTCTAATTCCCTTATTCTTTCTTCCAAGATCTTTACTCTTATATCTTTAGCTGCGTCATTCAGAGTAGTTGACGTCTCCCTAAAAGCTCTAGAAGTTACTTGAGTAGTCTCTCTTACTATTTCGTCAGTAGAGTTTGTCACATCCTCTAATTCTCTCCTGAGTTCACTCACTAATTCACTCTGTTTTCTCTTGAGTTCGTTATACCCTCTAATAGCAGACTTTATAGCGGATAAGGAATTCTTATCACCTGAAAATAGGAGGAGACCAACTAATACTAAAACCAAAAAATCATCTATTGAATTAATCATATCCCCCACCTTTAGGGGATTCAACTATTCTGTTGCCTTTGCTGCTTTTTGAGCTCCTCTAACTGTTTCTGTAGTTCTTCAATCTTTCTCTGTAGTTCTGCTTCTTTAGAAGACTGAAGCTGTTGGAAATTCTGGTTTTGAGCTTGTTGCATTTGCATTAACTCCATTTCAGCTTCCATCTTACCCTTCTTGAATTCGCCGGATGCCCTACCTAAAGACCTAAAGATCTCAGGGATTTTAGATGCACCAAAGAACACTATTATGGCGACAATGATTAGTATTATCACGTCACTAGGAACTAACCCCACCATATTTTATCACAAATAAATTCTTGTATTTCGTACTAATAAACTTTCACTTCGCTTAAAATAAATAACAAATGAAATTATGGTAAACTAAGCATATTTTAATTAGTTATTTAATAAATACTATTTCAGGGATTTAAGCATTATTCGCAAATATTATGCTTATACGTAATTATACTTAATTTATTTAAGTAATGCTAAAATACATAATTAGACTTAATTACTAGAATTATTTTAACTCTAGTTCTTTTTAATAGAGACAGATAGTTTCTAGAACTAAAGAGTATTCATATCACTAAATATTTCATTAAATTTATAATAACTTCATGTCTGTTTTTGTGATATCTTTTACGCCCCATCGAAATAACCTAAATATATTCTCTCTAAGTTAAGAGTAAAATTTTTAAATGGTTAAAAGACCTTTGCCTTAGGTGGTCAGATGGAAGAATCTTAGAGACGATAGATCTTGGGTATGCTTACGTTGAGGACAACTTCGTGATAAGACATGTTAACATGGAAATGCACGATAACGAACTAGTTGCTATAATTGGCCCCTCTGGAATAGGAAAATCAACCTTGTTGCGAATTCTAGGAGGGTTCGTTCAACCAAAAGAGGGAGAAGTGAGATTACTAGGGAAGAGAGTTCTTCAACCTTCTCCTAAGATAGCACTTATCCATCAATCGATAGCTACATTCCCTTGGATGACAGCCCTTGATAATGTTAGACTCGGGTTAAAGTATAGAAAACTCTCTAAAGAGGAGGAAATAAGGATCGCTAAAAAGATGCTTGAGTTAGTTGGACTATCAGGATTTGAGAACTTCTATCCTAAACAAATGAGCGGAGGAATGAGGCAAAGAATAGCCATAGCTAGAGCACTAGCTGCTGAACCTCTAGTCCTTCTTATGGACGAACCTTTCTCCCACTTAGATGAGTTGACAGCTGAGGGTCTTAGGCAAGAAGTTTACCAAATGTTGTTTAGCGAAGAGTCTCCATTGAAGACGGTGGTATTAGTATCTCACAACTTATTCGAAGTTGTAGAACTGGCGGATAGAGTTTATGTCTTAAACGGTATACCTGCCACTGTAGTCGGCGATATAAAAATTAACTTACCAAGACCGAGAGATCAGCACGACCCCGAATTACAAGAATACGTAGATACTCTTTACAAGTTATTGAGCCCATCTCTCAAAAAGAAATTAACGGATGGAAAAGGTGAGACTATTTGACCGACTTTCTCTCCATACTTCCTACCCTTATTTTGGCTTCGTTGGTATCTATAGGAAGAGTATGGATAACTATTCTATTTTCCATAGTCAGTGGGTGGTTTCTAGCATGGGCTTCTATTAAGAGCAAGGTTTTTGAAAACACTTACATTAGCTTAAGCGAAGTTTTTGAGTCAGTCCCGGTCTTTAGTTTCCTACCTATAGTATTTATCTTCTTCGTTTATGATATTGGCGGTAGCTTAGGTATAGAATTATCTGTACTCTTCTTAGTGTTCACAGCAACAGTATGGAATATCTGGATGGGGATTTATCAGGCTTTTAAGACAATTCCTCATGACTTAGTAGAAGTCACCGAAAATTATAAACTAGGTTTTTGGGGGAAGATGCTAAAACTCTATATTCCATATTCTGTTCCGCGGATAGCTTCTGAGCTAATGTCGAGTTTTTCTGATGGCTTATTCTACATAACCGTAAGCGAGGTTTTTAGTGTAGGTACTAGAAATTTTGAGGTTTTCGGCATAGGTTCGGTCATAGCTAATTTAACCCAAGAAGGAAACTACCTAGGAGCTTTAGAAGGTGTAGTTGTAATCGGAATCTTTGTAGCTGTAATAACATACTTACTCAGGGAATTTGCAAAGTACAGCGTTTCTAAATATGGTTTAGACACCGAGATGATTATAAGAAAGAAAGGTAGGCTTAATATAAGAAGTTCTTTAAGGGTTACAAACAGTTTGCCAACTTTCACTAAAATAGCTAGAGTATTCCCTACTTTAGACAAACTCAGGAGAAGTTCCACTGAAGACTATTACGAGGAGCCGCGTAAAAGAGAAAAATTATGGAAAATTGTAGGTGGGACTATAGGCGTAGTATTGCTAGTCTTAATTATATACGGTGCTGTGGGAATTATAATATCCGTACCCTTTACCGAATGGGCTCAGCTAATTTCTTCAATACCAACAGATTTAGTCGCTATAGGTGTCGATTACCTGAGAGTAGGAATAATAGCTGGAGTTTCCTTTTTACTTGCTGTATTTCTAGGTTATTATTTATCTACTCACGAGAGAGTTGAAAAAGTAGTAATTCCAGTGATCCAGTCCTTTGCTGCATTACCTGCCCCTGCTTATATTCCCCTAGTCTATCTAGTTACTTTACCGCTTGTTCACGAAGTCTTTGGACCTTTCACCAACGAGTTTTATGTACTATTTATCGGCTTTATATCTACGTTTTATTACTTATTTTACAGTTTCTGGCTAGGGGTAAAGAACATGCCTACACAGTATTGGGAAATCATGAAAAATTACCAGTTAGGTTTCTTTGAGAAAATGAAAAGTATAATACTCCCGAGCACACTACCTTACATAGTTACCGGTTTGTCAAGCACCATAAATAGTGCATGGGGTGGTTTAGCAATAGCAGAATACTGGCCTAACATAATAAATGGACATAACTTATACGTTAGAACCGGGATGATGAGGGACATAGTCTATTACACAAATGTGGGAGACATAGCAGACGCAGTATGGCTTTCGTTCCTCTTCGGAATAATAGTAGTATTATACTCAATACTATTTACTAGAAAACTTATGGACTTGTCTAGGCAAAAGTATGTAGCAGAAGAAGGAATATACTTAGTTTAAACCCCTTTTTCTCAGCTTTACCTTGAACAGTTACTTATGAATTTATTATGCTCGACTTACATTTTGAAAAAGATGATGTGGAATCCGGGAACTGAGTATGATGATAAAGCGCGAGCACTGAACTTTTCTTTTTTTAAATTTACACGAAACAATTTGTAAAGTTAAAACCTTTTAAACCCCTAAAACGATAATATCATGACTTAAAATGCCACCATTCAATAAAGTTCTCGTAGCAAACAGAGGAGAAATAGCAGTAAGAGTAATGAAGGCAATTAAAGAAATGGGAATGAAAGCCGTTGCTGTATACTCTGAAGCTGATAAATACGCTTTACATGTGAAGTATGCTGATGAAGCTTATTATATTGGACCTGCTCCTGCGTTACAGAGCTACCTGAACATTCAGGCAATTATCGACGCTGCTGAAAAAGCGCGTGCAGATGCCGTCCATCCTGGTTACGGATTCTTGTCAGAAAACGCTGACTTCGCGGAAGCAGTAATAAAAGCTGGCATGACATGGATAGGACCCTCGGTAGAAGCAATGAGATCGATAAAGAGTAAGTTGGACGGAAAGAGAATAGCTAAAATGGCAGGAGTTCCCGTTTCACCCGGTTCCGACGGACCATTAGAAAGCCTAGATGAAGCCCTGAAACTAGCGGAAAAAATAGGTTACCCAATTATGGTAAAGGCTGCATTCGGAGGAGGAGGTACTGGTATAACTAGAGTAGATAATCCAGAGCAATTACAAGAGGTTTGGGAGAGGAATAAAAGATTAGCATATCAAGCGTTCGGTAAAGCTGATCTATATATCGAAAAAGCAGCTGTTAATCCGAGGCACATAGAATTCCAGTTAATTGGAGACAGACATGGAAATTACGTAGTAGCATGGGAGAGAGAATGCACTATCCAGAGGAGAAACCAGAAGTTGATAGAAGAAGCACCTTCTCCAGCTCTGAAAATGGAAGACAGAGAGAGAATGTTCGAACCCATTATCAAGTTCGGACAAATTATAAAGTATCACACTTTGGGTACATTTGAAACCGTATTCTCTGACGTAACTAGAGACTTCTACTTCTTAGAATTGAACAAACGACTACAAGTAGAGCACCCAGTAACTGAATTGATATTCAGAATAGACCTTGTAAAGTTGCAGATAAATCTCGCAGCTGATGGTTATTTACCTTTTACTCAGGAGGAATTAAATAAGAGATATAGAGGACATGCTATAGAATATAGAATAAATGCTGAAGATCCTATAAATGACTTCACCGGTAGCTCTGGATATGTCACTTACTACAAGGAGCCCTCAGGCCCTGGAGTAAGGGTAGATAGTGGTATAACTGCTGGTAGCTACGTACCTCCGTATTATGATTCTTTAGTTTCTAAATTAATCGTTTATGGTGAGAATAGAGAATATGCAATACAAGCTGGTATAAGAGCGTTAAATGACTATAAGATTGGAGGAATTAAGACTGTTATCGAGTTATACAAATGGATATCCAGAGATGAGGACTTCTTAAAAGGAAAGTTCACAACAGCATACGTTTCAGAGAAGAGGGAACAATTTGTTAAATACCTGAAGGCTAAGGAAGATATGAAGGCTGCATTAGCAGCATCAATTTATGAGAGAGGCTATATGAAGAAAGCAACAATATCTACACAACAGCAGCAAAATACAACAAGAAGAACCTCCGGATGGAAGACCTACGGTATTGCAGCTCAGTCTTCTTATAGGGTGATGTGGTAATGAAAATACTCAGAGTATTTTCGGATTTAGGCGATGTGACTACTACGACTTACGACCAAAAAGGCAACAAAGACAAGATAAAGACCGAGATAGGAGAATACGAAATAGAGTACTTAGGCCCTGGGTGGAGAGAAGGTGAGTTATTATTCAAAGTTAACGGGGAGATCCATAGAGTATACTTTGACAACGGATTTATCATAATAGATGATGAGACGCTCTTCAAGATCGACAGAATATCAGAGAGCGTTGTTGAGGAAGGAAAGTCTTTAGAAGAACTAATAAAAGGAAAAGAGGGCGAAATACTCTCGCCAATGCAGGGAAGAATAGTTCAGGTAAGAGTAAAAGAGGGCGACATTGTAAACAAAGGACAACCGTTATTATCTATTGAAGCTATGAAGAGTGAAACAATCATATCAGCTCCAGTTTCAGGAACTGTACAAAAGATAATGATAAAGCCGGGACAAGGTGTAAAGAAAGGAGACTTATTATTAATAATTAAGTGATAAGATTTTTTCAAATGTTTAAAATGTATAAAAATTTAAAACTAAGTATGGGTAATATATAATCAATAGGTGAGGAGAACTATGTCAGCTGAAAAATCCGCATATGAAAAATTATTAGATGAATTAAGGCAAAGAAAAGAAAAAGCATATAAAGGAGGAGGAGACGAAAGGATAAAGGCACAACACTCTAAAGGTAAACTAACAGCCAGAGAAAGGCTTGCACTATTATTTGACGAGGGCACGTTTAACGAGATTATGACGTTCGCCACTACAAGAGCTACAGAGTTCGGGCTCGATAAAGAAAGATATTACGGTGACGGTGTGGTAACTGGTTGGGGTAAGGTAGACGGAAGGACTGTTTTTGCTTACGCTCAAGACTTTACGGAAATCGGCGGAACCTTAGGGGAAATGCACGCTGCAAAGATAGGAAAGATTTATGAATTAGCACTTAAGGTAGGTGCGCCAGTAGTAGGAATTAACGACTCAGGTGGTGCTAGAATTCAAGAAGGAGCAATGGCACTAGAAGGATATGGTCTTGTGTTCAAGAATAACGTAATGGCCTCTGGAGTAATTCCACAGATAACTATTATGGCTGGACCAGCTGCAGGAGGAGCAGTGTATTCCCCGGCACTTACCGACTTCATTATCATGATCAAAGGGGACGCTTACTATATGTTCGTAACTGGCCCAGAGATCACCAAAGTAGTATTAGGTGAAGAAGTTACCTTCCAAGACTTAGGTGGAGCAGCTGTTCACGCTAGTAAATCCGGTGTAGTGCACTTTATGGTTGACAGTGAACAAGAAGCAATAAACACGGCTAAGAAATTGTTATCTTACTTACCTTCAAACAATATGGAAGAACCACCTTACATGGACACTGGTGACCCAATAGACAGAGATGTTAGCGGAGTAGATCAAATAATGCCAGATGACCCAGCAAAACCGTATAACATGAAGGAAATAATAAGTAGAATAGTTGATAACGGCGAGTTCTTAGAAGTTCACAAACACTGGGCTAGGAATATAATAGTAGGATTCGCTAGGATCGGTGGAAACGTAGTGGGAATCGTAGCTAATAACCCAGAAGAGTTCGGAGGTTCAATCGATATTGATGCAGCTGATAAGGCTGCAAGGTTCATCAGGTTCTGTGACGCGTTTAACATACCATTGATAAGCTTAGTAGACACACCAGGATATGTTCCGGGGACCGACCAAGAGTATAAGGGAATAATTAGACACGGTGCTAAGATGTTATATGCCTTTGCTGAGGCTACTGTGCCCAAGATAACAATGATTGTCAGGAAATCTTATGGCGGAGCCCATATAGCCATGAGCATTAAAAGCTTAGGTGCTGACCTAGTTTACGCATGGCCTACGGCAGAAATTGCTGTAACCGGACCGGAGGGTGCAGTAAGGATCTTATATAAGAGAGAGATTCAGCAAGCAAGTAACCCAGACGACTTCATAAAGCAGAAGATAGCTGAGTATAGGAAGTTGTTCGCCAACCCATACTGGGCAGCTGAGAAGGGATTAGTTGACGACGTAATTGAACCCAAAGATACTAGGAGAGTTATAGCTGCTGCTCTTGAAATGTTGAGGAATAAGAGAGAATACAGGTATCCTAAGAAGCACGGTAATATTCCACTATAACATAACACAAACCTTTTTCTTTTTTCTCGATCTTTACCTCCCTTCCTAATGCTTTGAGTAATAAAATTAACTCCTTTAATGTTTCACAATCCCCACTAAATTGCCTCTCTCCGTTCAAAAACCTAAGTAATAGCTCTTGCAGCTTCTCTGACAATTTTTTCACCTATTTTTGGTCCTAACAATTGTTTCACTTTCTCAGGATTCATTATTATCTCCTCCGGTGTCTTTATCCCGTGAGAATAGAGTAATCTAGCCCTCACTCTTCCTATTCCCGAGACCTTAATCAAGGGAATTAATTCCTCTTTTACCCCGTCCTTAACTCTCATGTGGAGTTTTTCTAATACCTCTTTATGTTCCTTCAGACCAAGTACTGAGGCTACATGGAAGCCACTGTAGGTGAGCCAATCCATAGTTTCAATGATAGCTCTTAAGTCCCCGGAACCTATTCCATACCTACCTAAGATAGTGTCTTCGTCTACTTCCTCTATCCAATCCCTCATAATGAACGCAACTTTAAGGGAGGAAAGATAGTTCGATAGTTCATACTCGTCGTAAGGCTCTTCTATGAATAGTTCGCAGTCTAGCTCGTCTAATAGGACGTCCTCTTCAGCCTTAGTTATACTTACTAACGGACCGTCTGGAGTGTATGCAAGCATATGGAAATAGGCTATTTCACACCTTTTATCATTTCGGGTAAGTGCATCCTTTATTGTAACGGCTGTGAACGGGTTAAGATATAAATCTGAAATTCTCCTGCCAAACCTCGTTAAAGTTAAGTACTCATCCTTTTGAGCAATAAACTCGTTATCAAGTAACCAGTTTAAAGCTTGCTTAAAATATTTCTTTGCTAGCTCCTTCGGAAGTAAAGTGTCTTGTATGTAATCGGTCAAAGTCTTTTCGGTCACGTCTTCTTCGGAAGAGATTATGCTTAGGATAAAGGAATAGAATGCACTTTCTGATCCCAATTTTGACTCTAAAGGCTCGACATCTGAGTTCAGATACCTCTGCATAACCTTGTCTACTTCACTCTTAGTCCTCACAACCACCACAGACTCTCCGTATTTATCAAATCCGGGTCTACCTGCCCTTCCGCTCATCTGTTTGTACTCCATCACTGGAATATATTCCGTGAAACCTATGACCTTCCTATTAAATCTATGTATATCACCTATAACTACAGCTCTCGCCGGTAAATTAACACCGGCAGCAAGTGTCGGAGTAGCTACTATGACTTTGATGATCCTATCTCTAAATGCGTTTTCGATTATATCGCGTAACCCCTTAGACAATCCTGCATGGTGATATGCTACTCCTTTAAGTATTAGGTTATAAAGTGCCTCTTTTTCATTGCTTCCTCCGTCTTCTACTTCCTTAACCCTCTCTGCTACCTCGTGAAGTTTTTTATCGCTTAATTTTACAAAATTCATGTATTGTGAGATCTTAACTGCGGTAGCCTCTGCATACTTCCTAGAAGACCTAAATATTAAGACTTGACCATCCTTAGAGATCACGTCTAGGGCGTATGCTACAATAGGGCATTCGCCGTATACCTTTCTGAACGTTCCGTCTTTATACATTACTACAAAGTCCTTCTTTTTATTGCCAACATATAGCACACCTTCCTTTAAAGGTACTGGTCTCCAGTTGGTAGCTACTACATTTGCCTTTAGCCACTCTGCGATCTGTTTATAGTTCCCGATAGTCGCACTCAGGGCTAAAATTGTCCCTTTTCTTTTAGCTCTTACCGCTACGCTTTCAACTACTGGTCCCCTTTCAGGATCATTCATATAGTGGAACTCATCTAATACAAAGTAATCTACTTCCTTAAGCCAAGGAGAGTTATGCCTCCATAGGGAATCTAACTTCTCATAGGTCGCAACTATAATATCGTAATCCTTTAACCAGTAGTCATCAGTGTCATAATCCCCACTGGTCATTGCCACTTTCAGCCCTAACTGTTCCCAGTCCTTAAAAGTAACGTATTTTTCGTTAGTTAGGGCTCTGAGAGGTGTAGCATAGACTGCTTTTCCTCCTTTGTTTATGAGATGACTTACCATACCGAGTTCAGCCATCAGAGTTTTACCGGAAGCTGTAGGAGAAACAATAAGTAAGGGTTTATCATCTAATAAACCTTTTTGAACAGCCTCTGTCTGTGGTGGATTAAGTTTTTGAATCCCCCTTTTTTTGAGGATATCCTTAATTTTCTCGTTCACAGGTAACGAATCAACACTTATACATGTCATTTTTAAAATGTAAATACTATTAACAAAAGCCTTTTTAAGAATTTATCCGCATCTCTAAAGTAGGATATTGCCTAATTAGACTATTAACCAATTCTATCACTATAAAAAGATTACTAGCCCTTTTTACTAGGAAAGACTTTTCTAAATGGAAGGAAATGAGATTTGTGATTCCTATGAATGGTGTTAAAAAACTAGACGAAATTACATACGAACTCGAATTCAATAGTGTTAAGACGATCTCCTTTAAACTGGAGGAGGAATTTCTCAGAGAAATAGACGAGATGGTTAAAGTAATGGGTTATAGTAACAGAAGTGACTTGATTAGAGACGCTATAATAGCATATATTAAGGAGTTAGAAAGAAAGGATGGTAGTGAGTAGTTCGAACTTACTTGAATATTTTATATTTGTCATCGGTTTGATCTCATCATTTTTAGTTGGTGGAAATAACTCTGCGATAGCGTTAGGAATATTAGTCTCAACTAATGTGTTAAGGAGGAGATTATCCTACCTAATTAATGCCATTTCACTGTTCTCAGGAGCGTCGATCGGTAGCATTACTATGGAATCCAGCATTTACGGTTTAGTAAGTTCACAGAACTTTTTACTTTTGGAAATAGTACTCTCCGCTATTCTTTTTTCCTCTACGGTCACGTTTTACTACCTTAATAAAATAGGAATTCCAGCATCATTAAGCCAGATGATTTACCCTTCGTTAGCCAGTGTAGTGCTGATAGCAAGAGGTACAATAGGATTTGACTGGGGTAAATTCGACTTCACTGTGTTGTCATGGATTCTTTCACCTTTAGTCGCCATAGCTGCATCACTTTCTATGTATTTCTTTCTAAAGAAATTCCTAAAGAGCAAAAGAAATTTCATCAGAGAAATTAGATATTATAAATACGGTCTAATAATTTCCTCTATTTTTACTTCTTTCGTAACGGGGGCTAACGCAATTGGAATAATTATATCTGCTGGACTAATCAGCGAACCATTCTACATTACGGCACCAATTTACGCTACTGCAGCAAGCTTAGGAATTTATTTAAGTTCGAGAAAGGCTGTAATAACGGTAGGTTTTAGAATAACAAGGCTCGGGTACACTGCCGCTTCTTCAGCACTTATAGGAAGTGACATAATATCTGAGGTATTTACCATTTTTGGTGTCCCCATATCAATAACACAGACAATAATGGGTGGAATAATAGGATTAAGTTTGAGAAGCTTTGGATATGACGTTCAAAGGCAGTTGAAACAAATTGCGAAAGGATGGATTGTTTCTCCTATGTTGGCAATGATTGTAAGCTTGGCGGCTTATGGGATTTTAAGGAGCATATTAGGACTTTAACGTAGCATAGAGGACCTCAATACTTAACGTAGCATCTTCCATGAAGTCAAGAATGTCATCTAAGAAGAATATCACATCCCTCATCTGAAGGATAGTGATGAGGTCTATGTCTTTCTCCATTGAATATAGTCTTGAAATGAGCATATCCTTTAGCTCATCACCACTTCTCTCCAACATTTGTATCTCTTTCCCTACTTTTAGCGCTTCATTGATATCATTGGATAGTTTAGATAACATATCCTCCAGCCTCTCTGATGCCTCATCTATCGTAGACAAATAAGATAATATGCTCTCCCTCAAGTTAATGAGACATTTTTCCGCTGGTTTTCTAGAAGATATAGCCCTTGCCGCGTCTTTTATTGCAGCACTGGTTTGATATAATGCCTGAGTTAGCATTACAATAGCTTCCTTAAAATCCGGTAAAAACGCGCCACCATATATAATGGATAATGTTTCCTCTCTAGACATTGCTATCCTTTCGGTTACCGTCTTGATCTTAACTATATTTGAATTCACGGTATCTTCTTCATTATTTAAAACTCCAACGAATAATTGTCTAAGATTATCACAAGCAACTTTCAGGTCCTCGCCAATCTTCACTAGTTTAATAAAGAGTTCCTCCTCTTTATTCAGTTTAAACTTAATCATTTAAGTAATCTCCTTACATGAAAGTTAAAAACCTACTCTAAAACGTTTATGTTATGCCATTATCTACTATCTAAAGGAATATATTTCCTGCCTATTTCACCCTTATAATACGCTTTAGGTCTTATTATCTTGTTATCTTTCACGTACTCTAATATATGTGCTATCCATCCAGTAACTCTAGCCGACGCGAAAACCGTCGGGAAGAACTCTGGCTCGAAGCCTAGCGCATAAAATACAATGCTAGAGTAGAAGTCTACGTTAGGGTATATCCCTTTTGATCCTAGATGTTTAATTCCTATTTCTTCTACCTTCTCGGCTATCTCATAAAGTCTCCTAATTTCTCCTCCCTTTTTTTCAGCTAACAGTTTTGCATAGTCCTTCAATATTCTAGCCCTTGGATCATAAGTCTTATAAACTCTATGACCAAAACCCATTATCCTTTGTTTATTAGCCAGTCTATTAAGAATGTATTTCTCTACATTTTCTACATCTCCTATTTCCCTGAACATCTTGAGCGCTTCATAATTTGCACCTCCGTGTAACGGACCTTTTAACGCCGAGATGCCTGCTATAATAGCCGAGTATATGTCGGAAAGTGTGGATGCTACTACCAAGGAAGCGAAAGTGGACGCATTCATTTCATGATCTATATGGAGAATCATGGCAACGTCCATTGCCCTACATTCCTCTTCACTAGGTTTTGTTCCATTAACCATGTAGAGGAAATTTGCAGCGTGTGAAAGGCTAGTATCTGGTTCTACAGGCTCTAAATCCCTTCTTAATCTGATATAGTAAGAAATTATAGTAGGAAATTTTGATATTAGGTTAATTATACTCTGTTCTGAAACACTGTAAGTATGAGTATTTTCCTCGAGCCCCATAATACTGACTGCTGTTCTCAGTACGTCCATGGGATAAGCGTTCTTTTTTACGCCTTTTAAAAATTCTTTAACCCTATCTGAAATACCCCTTGACTCCCTCAAAGACTTAACGAAATTCTCGTACTCATATACGTTAGGTAGCTTCCCGTAAAGTATAAGGTAACTAGTTTCTTCAAAATTGGAAAATTCAGCCAAGTCGTAAATAGAATATCCTCTATAATAAAGTCTACCTAGTTCACCGTCTATATAAGTTATTTCCGTCTCTTTAACATAAACGTCCTCAAGACCCTTCTTTATCTCCATGTTTAGCCAACTCCTTTAATTTACTTAAAGCAAACTCTTTATCTTTCTTCTCCACTTTTATCTTTTCTATAATATCTTCTAAGGTGTAAATTACTTCATAGGCTACCTTCCTATTCACGGGAAAAGGTATGCCGTCCTTACCTCCTATGGCATATGCATACTTAAACGGATCATAAGGATAATTAACAGGGTCCTCGTAAGACGGTGGTTCATTGTAGATTAAGTCGGCTACGAGATATAATGCCCTCGCCGTAGAAGGGCCTATACCATTCAATAATGCCTCCTCTAGGTTTATTGGGTTAAACTCATAGACCTTATTCAACACTTCCTTGACCCTTCTCAAGTCATTAGGTTTCATGTAGATTAACTTTACTTTAGGAGATATTTTCACGTTAAACGCTTGAGAGAACAGTGTAGACTGACCTTTAAGCAGGTTCTGTGCCATTTCTATCTGGGATACCACTTTGGTCGGATTCTCCCTTATTAAATCGAGAAGTATTTTGCGTGTATTCTCTCTATCTCTTCTTACACTATCTATGGCTACATCATGCCTTATCCCAGCTATACCTTGGTAAGGTTCTACCGTAAATTTTCTTGTATAGAACCAATGATATCTTCTAGCATATCTTGTCTTAAGATTCATGCCTTGTTGTATTATCGCCCATTTGCCACTTTTAGTAACCAGCATAGAATGATGATATAATGTGTGACCGTCTTGAACTAATACGCTATCTACTTTAGCAACTAGCCTACTTGCCCTTTCCAGTTCCCCGACATCCGCGTCGATCTTTTTGTCTAGAACCCTTAGTTCCTCTGGGACTTTAAGCGCTTTTTTACCTTTTCCTCCTAATACAGCAATGCCTTCATCATCAATGCTTACTACTTCCTTTAATATTCCCAAGGTTACAGTTGTTGATCCAGAAGAGTCCCAATCCATACCTATTACGTTGTTGAATGCTTGAAACCACAAGGGATTTGATAACCTTTCTAATACTTTTTCCTCGCCCCATTCTATAATCATAACGTCTATAATAGCTTTTGATAGTCTCTTCATTATAGAGGCTAACCAGGGAGGGACTTTGCCCTCGTGGAGGGGTAAATCAGCTATACCTTCTAATCTCACAATACTTTTCTAGTTGCTAGAGATAAATATAAATTGATGTTGATAGCTGCAACGTCTGATCTCCATTCACCCAAATATCTAACTCAGTTCTTTGCATCTTTCAGCAAAATTAGAGAGGCAGAGATTTCGCTATTTTTACTAGCTGGAGATCTGGCAGAACAAGGGGAATATAGGCACTTTACTCCGATTTACGAAGTCCTAAAGAAGTATAAGACCGTTGCTGTTTTCGGAAATGAGGACTTTACCGACAAGAGGGAGTACTATAAGAAGTTTTTTAGTGAAATAATATGGCTAGAGGAACAATCTACGACCGTAGAGATACAAGGGTTAAAAATCGTTATAGTAGGTAGTGAAGGTATCTTGGAGAAACCTACAAAATGGCAGATGCTTCACGGGGTAGATGAAAGAACTTATCAAGAGAGGAAAGAAAAGATAGAAAAATTACTCTGCGAAAGCAAAGGAGATTTGAAAATCCTCCTTACCCATTACGCACCAACTTTTCGAACAGTTTTCGGTGAAAAGAAATCGATCTACCCCAATCTTGGATATCAGATACTAGAAACAACGGAATGTTTACCAGATCTAGCTATACACGGACATGCACACTACGCCAAAGTAGTTTATGGAGAAGTGAGAAAAACTAGAGTCTACAACGTAGCATTTCCAGCAAATAAAAAAATATTATTAATAAATTTAGACTCTTTGATCAGGAGGTAACTCGTCGTATTTCTTGAAGAATAAATACCAAGCCTTGGCATTAGGTAGCTTCATTCTCATTTCAGCTTCGTCAAATACAGTAGGCGGAGGTACAATTACATCTTGTCCAGGTTGCCAGTTTGCCGGTAGTACGACTTTTGCCTTATAGTTTACTATTGCTGCCTTAGTTATCCTAAGTAACTCATCAATATTTCTACCGTATTCTAACGGGTATTGAGCTACAAACCTGATTATACCGTCAGGCGAAGCTAGCACTACAATTCTTATAGTCTGACCTGATGCATCGTCTAATGCATCTAACATTCTTGCAAACTTCTTATCAGGGTCAGCTATTACTGGGAAGGGTACTTTTACACCGTACCTCTGCTCTATATCCATTAACCACTGTATGTGTGAATAAATACTATCAACGCTTAATCCAATTAATTCTACACCTAGTTTCTTAAACTCTTCATATTTCTGAGAGAAGGCTACAAACTCAGTAGTACATACTGGCGTAAAGTCAGCGGGATGTGCAAATAAGAATAACCACTTTCCTTTGCCGAATACATCTTTATAGAAGTCTATTGGACCTTTAGTGGTTAGAACTTGTGTATCAGGAAACTTCTGATATAGTTTGACCATTTTAGAATCACTATGATCTCAAAACGTTTCGACTTTTTAAAGTATTTCTAATCAAAAGTAAAACGAAAAATCTTTTATTTTAAAAGGAGACATACAACTTTTCACAATTTTCTTCACATAGTTACGTTCTTCTTACCTTCATAATATATAAAACCGGTCTCAGTTACGACTTTTTTAACTATGTCAGAGGCCCAATTTAACAACGGACCCCTAATTCCTAGCCTATGAAGGAGAAACCTCCAGAATGGAGCTTTAAGACCCGCACCAGCTGCTAGTATGTGACCACCGCCACCTAGTTTCTCGGCAAACCTCCTCACGTCTATGCTGTTACTTCTAAACGATATTGCCTTTCCGTTCACTGATGCATAAACTATTGCACCGTATCGGTTCATCAAGAATTGAGAGGCATAACTAATATCCGGAGGTCCCCTCCATCTCACAGCCACTACTATGTTCTTTCCGTTGATATTCAGAACTCTAGTGTATTTATGTAAGTTCTCGTAACCCTTTAACTCCTTGTCTATTTGATCGAGCAAAATCTTTTCAAATTCATCATCCCATAGAACTCCATTGTAAAACTTATTGATTAAGTACTCCTTCCACTTATAGTCTTTATTATACTCCACAACACGCCTTAATTTTTCACCCATGGGATCATCATGAAGCCAGATGTCTACTGAACAGTCAGCACTAGCCAACTTTCTTGAGAACTCGTCTTGCGGATTCAGATTCTTATTTACTACTCCTGCACCACATGTAGACAAATCGTGATACACTTTAACCCCTGTTTCTTGTAGCTTCCTCTTCCACTCCTCCTTCCACACATGGTGATCGAACCACTCTATTTCTGCTCCTTGACTTATTAATTTCTTTAAGTTCTCTATCACATTGTCTAAAGTAGATGCGTTTAAACCTATATCAGCTATCATAATCTTATAAACTCCTCTTAATTCCAAGCTCTTTAGTAAATTGTGGATCTTAGTAGGCTCTGTAAAAAACACTTTTTTCGGTAAAGAGTTAACAGCCCTAGCGTATATCGCAGCAGACGCAGTTCCATCAAAATCGTTATGTACGATAGCGTAATAATCCATGTCTCATCATTCGTTACTTTCTAGTAATAAATTTTATCCCTTCCGAGGTAGAAATCTTTCCTTTATACAGAAAATCAACTTGCCTTAATGACGCATAGTAATCAAATTCTGTTAAAGCTGAAATACCATCCTTTGCCACAACCACGTTATACCACCTCAAAGCCGCACTACCAGCCGTGTGAAGCACACAGATATTAGCTACTGTTCCGGTCATAATTACGTTCTTAATCCCCTTCACTCTCAATATATAATCTAACGGGGTCTCGAAAAACGCGTCGTATCTGTATTTCTTTATTAAGAAATCGTCTTTCTCAGGCTTTAACTCGTCTACGATTTCAGCACCCCAAGTTCCTGCAACAGCGTGTTCTCCCCAAATTTTGAATTCCGGATCATCCTTCATATGCCAATCCTGAGTATAAATAACGTAAGCCCCTTCACTTCTCGCTTTTTGTATCAATCTTTTAATAGCAGGAATTGTAGCTTCTGCCGTAGGTACGTATAACTTCCCTTCCTTTCTCACGAAATCGTTTTGCATATCAACTATTATCAGAGCAGTAGTAGAAGGATCTAATTCGACTTCTTTTTCTTCGGGTATATCGGGAGTTTCTACGGTGACTTTCATAATTAAAAGTTATCTGTTAACTTTTTAACCTTTTATAAAAGCAAATTTCACCTTTTTCCCTTTGTCTCTTTAGAAATTTTATCAGCCAACTTAAGTGCTTCGGGATAACCGAGCTTGGATAACGTGATCACGTCGATTAAATCCACCTTATTACCTATGCTAAAATAATATTTCCCTCGTTTTACACCAACTTTTTCTCCGTTAACAAGTATGTAAGTTTCTTCACCTTCTCTAACCTCTTCTCCGAACAACCTCGATTTAGCTACACCTATTGTCGGAATATCCAGTAAAACACCTATGACTGTAGCTATTCCGCTCCTTCTGGGATGGGCTAACCCGTGGCCATCAACTAGCGTTAGTTGGCATTGATCTTGGTATTTTTCGAGAGCTTTCATCATTAATGGAGCCTCCCTCATGAATAAAAACGTAGGAATATAGGGAAAGTTTACCTCACCAGTGAAGACGTAATGCTCGTATCTGTTGCCGTCAAAGTAAACTACCACTGCATAACCTATATTACCTTTGTATGCTATGTCTAAAGCACATACGCTTTTCACGTTTTCTACTCCTAAGTGGGTTATACTTACATTCCTAGCAACTAAATACTGAAACTTTACTAAGAAATTTAAAAGTGGGTCTTCCACTTGCCCTTCAACCTTTCCACTTCTAATACAAAAAGCTCTTGCTCATAAGTTTGGATTGCACCAGGTTTATATCGCCTTACTTCATCTATAGCAGATTCTGCATCTAGACCTTCAGATAAAACTAAGTAACTCGCTATCACAGTTCCAGTCCTTCCCATACCGCCTACGCAGTGAACTAGATTACCCTTTCCTTGTTTAAGCCAATTATAAATTATGATAAATTGCTCCATAGTAGGAGGATGACCATCTGGTATCTTAATATGATAGTACTCAAAACCTAGTTCTTTTAAGGTCTCATAATAATAGTCTACGTTGCCCCATGCCTCTTCTATTTCCCAATCCTCGGGCAAAATTAGAACTCTCTTTACTCCTCTTTGCCTCCACTCTTCTAACTCGTCTCGGGTGTAAGGTATAGGGGATCCGCCTATGATACCTTTTCTAACCCAGTACACTCATCATCACACTCTGCAGATCCGCTGTTCTTCATCCAATATTTATTATGGTGGGCTGTCCCTATAAATCCGTCTATAAAAAAAAGGATCATCAAAGATTTAGCACTACACACTAAAAGTCGATTTGATTTAAATATATACTCATAAATTTCGGAAAGCTCATAATATTCATGTGCTAGACGGGATTGAAATAGAAGAGGGAAAAGAAAGGGAGGACTTTACAGGATTTAAAATAAAACCTAAGATTATCGCTTACCCAAAAAATGAAGATGAAGTAGTAAAGATAGTCAATTACGCTAGGGATAACAATATCCCCATTGTAACTTATGGTGCTGGGACAAGCCTTGCTGGTCACCTACAGTGTGAAGGATGTATCTTAGTAGACATGAAACGTATGGACAAGATCTTAGAAATTAACGAGATAGATTGGTATGTTAGAGTCCAACCTGCAGTAAATCTCGAGAGACTCAATATAGAACTTAGCAAAAAAGGATTTTTCTTTCCACCGGACCCTGCAAGTTACTTTCTGTGTTCAGTTGGCGGGGCTACTGCTAATGCTTCAGGTGGAATGAGAGGGGTAAAATACGGAACTTTCAGAGACTGGGTATTAGCATTAAGGGTAGTTTTACCTAACGGAAAGGTTGTGAAAGTTGGAGAACCCCTAAGGAAAAACAGAGGAGGATACGACCTTCTACACTTGTTCGTAGGCAGTGAAGGAACATTGGGAATAATAACCGAGATTTGGCTGAGGATAATACCTTTACCTCAAAGTAAAATTTACACACTGTTAGTTTACGTAAATGATATAGAGGAAGCTGGGGAATTGATTTTTAACATAAGAAAGAAGGGAATCCTTCCTGAAATAGCCGAATATATTGATGACCAAGTGGTGAGAGCTTTAAATAGACAATTAAATGCGAGACTCGATGAGAGCGGAGGGGGCGTTTTCATTATTTCAGTTGAAGAAGAAAATTTACTAAAACTTCGAGATCTTCTAGCGGATAAAAAATACATAATAACCGAAGGAGATGAAGCAGAGAAAATATATTCAATCAGAGCACAATCGGCAATAGCGCTTAAGGCAGAAGCGAAACTAATGAATGTAGAGGACATAGTAGTACCCGTCTCCCGTTTAATTGATGCTATAAAGAGAATAAAAGAGATCGAAAAGAAATATAACATAAGAATGCCGGTAGTAGCTCATATAGGCGACGGTAATTTACACCCCAACATAATTCTAGACGACCCACTAAAAGCTCAAGAGATCTTTGAAGAAGTCGCTAAGATAGCGATAGAGCTAGGAGGTTCCGTATCAGGAGAACATGGTATAGGAGTTCAGAAGGCTAAGGTACTGGCTGAGCAACTTAGTGCACATAACGGTAAAGAGGTTTTAGAAATAATGAAGGGAATAAAGGATTTAATAGACCCCTACCATATTATGAACCCCGACAAATTTGTTGAATTAGCTTACAAACTGAGTGAGAAAAATGAGGGCTCTATTTCCAGGTAGGTTTCAGCCCTTTCATCTAGGGCATATGGCTGCTATCCAATGGTTATTGAATAAGTACGATAAAGTAATTATCCTTATAGGAAGTGGTCAGGAGAGCCATTCGATTTATAATCCCTTCACAGCCGGGGAGAGACTTATAATGATAAGAGAGAGCCTAAAGGAGTACGGCGTAGATTTTCGAAAGGTTATTCTGTTCCCTATAATGGAATCCTTTACAAACAAGAACTGGATAAGAATAGTAGAAATGTACTCACCACCGTTTGATGTGATAGTAAGTGGAAACCCTTTAGTATACACAGTGGCAAAAGAAGCCGGATATCTAACAGATCAAGTGCCAATATTTAATAGAGAGATATATAACGCTACTAGAATAAGAAAGTTGATGCTAGAAAAAGATCCGAAATGGGAAGAGCTAGTACCGAAGAGTGTCTATAAGTTCATTAAGGAAATCGGTGGCGATGAGAGAATTAGAGAAGTCACTAAGAGTGATTACTGTTAGCTAAGTTAAATTAACTTCTTGTCTGATACACCTTCACCTTTGCCGAAAACCTTCTCGAAAATACCACCATTGGTCTTTATCTTAACTGTATGCCCCGGATTACTACCGGGAAGAACCTCAAAATGCTTTACAACACCATCTCTAACAATTAACAAGTCTAGTGATTGTCCTTCTTGAATATTCGCTCCTTTTACACCGTTCACTGCGATTATCTCATCTCCTGGGAATAGACCAGCATTGTCTGCAGGTGAACCATCCTCAACAAAAGTAATCTTATTTGCTTCTAGCCTTATACCAATGTAAGGTTTACCTCGATCCACAAACTCAACTTCAACATACTTCGAAAGGTGCTTAAAGATGGGAGGATCCCTCTTATATACTAGTTCGTCGAGGAAATCAACCCCATACTCTTCTGCAACGTTTCTTATATCACTAAAGGTATAACCGGTCTCTTTGAACCTCAAGTAGAGAGCCTTAAACATCGAATAAATGTCGTAATGGTTATCACTGTTTTCTCTTATTTTCAAGTCCATGAGCAGACCTACTACGAACCCAAGGTCGTAATACGAAACGCCTATATTGAGGAAATTATCGTCACGTTTATAAAGCTTTATCCACGTTAGTTTTGATGATTCTGCCAAGCTCATCCTCTTTATTCCAGGGTAGGTCAAGTTCGAGAGGATATTCGAAATAGACTTTAGTCCTTGTTGTGTGTCAATTACCTTACTCAGCACAAGAGACAAGAATGCTAGGTAGTCAGTAACTCCTTCAGCAAACCACAGTAGTTCCGTATAATTTTCCCTCTCATAGTCAATACGCATTAATTCTCTAGGTTTTAGCCTCTTGACATTCCACTTATGCACATATTCATGGGCAAATAACCACAACAAATCCTCTCTGTTCCACGGTACAACAATTGCCGATGAATTCTCGTGCTCTATACCGCCGAGGTTTACATCACTACGCCTGAAGAAGAATATATAGCTTTGTTTGTCTTTATTCTCAATTGATAAAGAGGAATCTAGAAAGTTAAGGACTTCAGATAACTTTTCCAGCTCGTTGATGTTGTTGACTGTGGAAATTGAGTGAAACTCGGTAACCTTAATCAGATTCAATTTAGGGGAGGCCTGAATAGGTGAGTCCGCAAACTCATCATAGTTCCTTGCACAATATGTAAATTTTCCAATTTCCTTCAAAGTAGTGTGTACTACCCAGTTATTAGGTAATTTTAAGCTTATACAGTATTCTTCGTTTAAATCCTGATAAGGAAAAACTGACACGGGATTTATAAATATATAATCTACCGTCGAAATAGCCTCTCTTTGATCTTTAGATATTGCTGAATAGACATACTCAAATTCGTCATCAGTGAGAAAGTACTTGTTCTTGGAAACAAGGACGGCTCCTCTTAGCATCACGACGTTCTTCTCTTGCTCTCTTATGAAGTACGATCCTGGAACCCACGTAGGGAAAACTATCTGTTTCCCTGCTACTCCTCTTCCCTTTACATAAATATACTTATTTTTAGGTTCCACATTAAAGAACATCCCAACACCTTAAAACGGAAGCTGAATACCACCTTGTTGCCCACTGGGCAGATATGGGATTAGTGCTGAAGCGAGTTGTTCGGCCGTTAATGTATGCAACCATACCCGTCCAGGGCCAGTTATAGTAACAAAGAAAAGTCCTTCATGGGCAAAGAAAATAGACCTAAGTCCTCCGACAAGCTGGACAGAGTAAGGCATTCCTTCCTCAAATGCCATTAAGTGAGAAGCTTCAACTTGTATCGTTTCACCTGGTTGTAGATCCCTTACAATTAATCCGCCATAAGAGTGTAGGAATAAGTTGCCGAAACCGGTAAATCTTGCTAAGAAAAGCCCCTCTCCTCCTAATATTCCAGCCGTCAGTCTGGATAAAGTAGCATCGTAATTTACAGTGGTCTCAGCGGCTAAAAAGGAGTGGGACTCGGCAAGAATCCCTCTACCTTGTAACGGAATTTGGACTATTTTGCCGGGGAATATCCCCGACAGTACTACTTGTCCAGGACCGTAGAACTCAGTTACAAAAAACGAACCACCAGTTAATGCCCTCTTGATTCCGGATAAAAGACCGCCTCTTAATTTTGTTTGCAAAGTAACAGTGTTATCTTTTATTATCATGTGTCCTGCATCGGCATATATTCCCTCGTTTGGAGATAAATATACCTTAAGGTACTGTAAATCATCTCCTTGGATCTCGTATTGTGGCATAAGAAAGAATATTTACAATAGTTATTAAAAATCTTCTAAATGGTTAGAGTAGCTATTTTAGGTTCTGGGAAGATCGGTACAGCAATTGCTAGATCTATTAAGGATGATTTTGAAGTTATAGCAACGGCAAGAAACGAAACTACATTAAAAAAAGTTCAAGAACTTGGCATAAACTCAACGAGAAATAACTCGCACGCCGTAAGTCAAGCTGACGTAATAATCATCAGTGTAAAACCTCAGCACTTTAAACCGTTACTCTCAGAAATAGACACTAATTTGTGGGAAGGAAAGATAGTTGTCTCGGTAATGGCAGGTGTGAGACTGGCAACGCTTTCAAGACTCCTTAGAGGAGCTAAAGTATTTAGAGCAATGCCTAACATTAACGCTGTTGTAGCCAAGGCTACTACAGCAATAACACCAGGAAAAGACGAGATCGTTGAGAAGATCTTTTCTTTAATAGGAAACGTGTATTGGGTTCAGGAGGAGTTGCTAGACGCATGGACAGCAATTATAGGAAGTGGTCCTGCTTTCTTGGCTGAGATTATAGATGCCTTTGCTCTTGGTGCCGTAGCTTGTGGTATGCCCCGAGACCTTGCTTATAATGCTATTTTAGATATGGTGGAAGGGACAGTCACTATGCTTAAGAAATGTAAGACGCATCCAGTGTTTCTCAGAGACCAAGTTACAACTCCTGCAGGCACTACTATACGCGGTCTTATGGTTATGGAAAGTGAGGGGGTCAAGTCTGCTATTATAAAAACCGTCGAATCTGCTTATCAGAGAGCCGTAACAATAGGTAAGGAAATCGATAGTTCTATTCAGTAAATGAAAATAAGTATAACTTCGTATTAATTTTGAGTTAAACTCAAAAGCATTTTTTATAATTTAAAATTGATGGCCGAGATAAGAGAAATTAAAAAAGTAGAAAGAGAGAAAGCGTCTATTCACAGCCATATATCAGGACTAGGACTAGATGAAAAGGGAAAACCTAAGTTTAAGGCTGATGGGCTAGTAGGTCAGATGGAAGCTAGAGAAGCAGCTGGAATAGTAGTCCAACTTATAAAACAAGGTAAAATGGCAGGGAAAGGCATCCTCTTTGTAGGCCCATCCGGCACTGGTAAAACAGCATTGGCAACTGCAATAGCTAGAGAACTAGGTGAGGACACTCCGTTTACTATAATGAATGCATCAGAGATATACTCAACGGAGTTAAAGAAAACTGAGATTTTAACACAAGCAATAAGAAAATCTTTAGGTGTCAGGATTAAACAGAGGAGAACGGTATACGAGGGAGTTGTGAAGGATATGAAGCTAAAGGTGGCAAGGAGCAGATTAAACCCATATGCAGTAATGCCAAGAGAAGCCCAAATAACTTTGGCTACTAAGGATGATGAGAGGACTTTAAACGTCGGAGACGCGATAGCTGCTCAATTAATGAAAATGAACATAAGAAAGGGAGACGTGATATGGATTGATGCTGAAACAGGTGAGATATCTAGAGTTGGTAGAGCTAAAGGAATAGAGGGAGAAAAGACATACGATGTAGACGTTGTAAGGCAGGTAGAAGTACCGAGCGGACAAGTAAAAAAGGAAAAAGATATCACCTTCACCGTAACTCTCCACGACTTAGACTTAAACATAGCTGCACAAAGCATATCAATTACTGCTTTGTTTAGTTTCTTTACAGAGAGAGAAATAAACCAAGATATCAGAAAGCAAGTAGACAAGTTAGTAAAGGATATGGTAAGTAAAGGAGAAGCGGAACTAATTCCAGGGGTACTGTTCATAGATGACGTACACATGTTAGACATTGAAGCCTTCTCATTTCTCACCAAAGCACTTGAATCCGATCTAGCCCCTATACTAATCCTTGCAACTAATAGAGGCATAACAAAGATAAGAGGAACTGATATGGAGTCTCCCCACGGAATGCCGCTTGATCTATTGGATAGATTATTGATAATACCTACGAGACCATATAACCGAGACGAAATAAAAGAGATAATAAAAATACGTGCTGACGAAATAGATGTAAAACTTGACGAAAAAGCGCTAGAGTTACTTACTAAACTAGGAGTGGAGAACAGCTTAAGATACTCAGTACAGTTACTCGAACCATCACTAGTGATAGCTCAAAAGAAGGGTAGGGATGTAGTAATGCCGGAGGACGTAGAAGAAGCATCTAAACTATTCAGCGATACAAAGAGAAGCGTAAACTATGTTAAGGAGTATGAGAATTTACTACTGAAATGATGAGTGAAGACGGAACCGACCAGTGAAGAATCGTTGCCGGACTGAACTATTTCTTTAAGCACTCTTCATAGAATCTTTTTTCTAGAACGTCCTTTAAAATTCTGAAAGTCATCCCCCATATCCTAAAACCATTATAATAAAATTCGTCATTTCTACTTTCCAACTGCTTAGGATTTATCCATATTGCCATATCGACCTCGTCCTTCTGGATCTGTGGAATAAATTCTTCATCTACACAACCTAAGTAGGCTCTCACTTTCATATCAGGAGCGTTATTAGGGAAATATACTCCTAGGTCTTTAACTAATCTAGGCTTTATTCCCACTTCTTCGATACACTCCCTTACTGCTGTTTCATCACATGTTTCACTACTCTCTCTTCTTCCACCTGGAAATGCTATATGTCCACTCCAAGGATCATTAGGACTCTCTTTTCTCTTAATTACTAGAATCCTACCGTTCTTCGAAACTAGGACGACTATAGCAGCTCTACACTCCATGTTTTAAGAATTAAAAACTCTGAAGTATATTCTCTTTTCCCATCTCGGATCTTTGAACGGATAGTCTTCTCTATAATGATTACCCCTACTTTCTGTTCTAATGTCCGCAGCTAATGCCGTTAGATATGAGATCAAAATCTCTGGTCTACTTTTTGAGGGATAATATACTGAAGTAAGTTTTGACAATTTCTCGTGGTTCCTAATTATCCCCAGGTTTTCCCAGTTTAACTTTCTAATTTCGTTTAATGTTAAGGTATTACCTATTCCTTCATCTTCAATGAGTTTTAAAGTTTTCATTATTCCGTCTTCAGTTGTTATTCCCTCCCATTGAAGGTCAACGTATTGTGGTAAATTAATTCCGAAGACTAGCCCTTCAAGCAGGGAGTTACTGGCCAGCCTATTAGCACCGTGAAGACCACTATCGCTTACCTCGCCTATTGCGTAAAGGTTCTTTACACTGCTCTCTCCCCTAATATTCACTCTTATTCCTCCGTCTACAAAATGAGCAGCGGGAGATATAGGAATAAGATCTTTCTTAGGATCTCTTCCGTGTCTGGCTAGGTAAGAAGCGACCACTGGGAATTTTTTCTGAAAATCTTCTATATCCCTTAAATCCATGAAAATCCGGTGACCTTTCAACATCTCGATATATATAGCCCTTGACAATATGTCCCTAGGAGCTAATTCTCTTTTGGGATGGTATTTAAACAGAAATCTCTCGCCCTTCTCATTTACTACTTTAGCTCCTTCTCCTCTCAGCGTTTCGGTCATAAGGAAGGTCTCTCCGTCCAATTTTGCTACAGTAGGATGAAATTGAACGAATTCCATATCGCCCAGCACAGCTCCTACCTTAAAAGCCATAGCAATTCCTTCTCCGATGTTAGTAGGTTGTGTAGATGTGAACTCAAATAAGTATGAATAACCACCGGTAGCCAAGACGACTTTATCCGCATCCTCTATGATTCCTCTTGTTTTTGTGACAAAACCTCTGACCTCTCCTTCTTTAACTACCAAATCTGTCACCATGTCTTCTACAACTGGAATCCCAAGAGAACGCGCTTTGTTTAACAAAAACCTGAATATCTGCCCTCCAGTCTCATCAGTCTTATACATCACTCTACGCCTTGAATGGCCTCCCTCTAGTCTCAGCCCTTTATCAAATTCAAATCCCCAAGACTGAAGAGTTTCGACAGCGTGTTTCCCCTCTTGTGTAACATATCTAACTGTTCTAATATCACAAAGTCCATCTCCTACTTTGATCGTATCCTCCGCATGTAATTCCGGGCTGTCATCAACAGAGACAGATACAGCAACACCGCCTTTGGCTATTGGGGTGGACCCTCCATCTACTTTCTTAGTAATTACCGTAACTTTATGACCCGATATTTTCAATGATACAGCTGCGGAGAGACCTGCAATTCCGGAGCCTATAATATAGATCATTTAATATCGAACTTATGTTCGGAATATAAAAGCTTTAATCCTAAGGAGATAAGTATTTGACTCGCAGTGAAAATAGCTGTAATTTACTTTGGAGGACAGTATAACCACCTTATCGTGAAAGATCTTAAATACCTCGGGGTTGAGGCTGTAGCCGTCACTCCTGACAAACCAGTTGACTTCTTAAATAATTTCGATTGCGTCATTTTCGGTGGAGGCCCTTATTCCGTAGTAACGGAATTAGATAAAATGGGGAATGCTAAAGAATATGTACTGAAAACCACTTTACCTAAAATGGGTATATGCTTAGGACATCAGTTAATAGCGAAAGTTCTAGGAGGAGAAGTAAACAAAGCTAAGAACCCAGAGTACGGCTTAGTTAACGTTATGATTGACGATGAGGATACGTTACTAAGAGGTTTAAAACCATCTATAAAGGCTTGGGAAAGTCACACAGACGAGGTTATATCACCGCCTAATGGGTTCAGAGTATTAGCACATAGCGAGAACGCTAAAGTACAAGCTATGGTGAACAGTGATAATACTATTTTCGGGGTTCAGTTCCATCCTGAGGTTAAACATACTGAAAAAGGGATTGAAGTATTTAAGAATTTCATCCAGGCATGTAAGAAATGATATTAGAAAAACTTATATCTAGAAGACTGTTAGAACTCCTAGAAGAAGATGTATTGCCTGAGGACATTACAAGTAAAGCCGTAAAAGGGGTTAAGTGTAGAGCTTATGTAGTAGCTAAAGAAGAAGGTTTGTTAGCAGGAAATAAGTTTCTTGTACCGTTCTTAGAAGACATGCGATTAAAGGTCATAAAAGCTAAACCAGACGGAAATTATTTCAAAAAAGGAGACAAATTGCTTATTTTCGAAGGAGACGGAGAAGACGTCCTAATGGTCGAAAGAACATTGCTTAACTTACTTAGCAGACTTTCTGGGATAGCTACTGCGACATCCTTAATGGTAAAGCTTGCAAGAACTGTTAACTCTAATGTTGTTGTCGCTGGAACTAGGAAAACTACTCCAGGTTTAAGACTATTCGAAAAGTACGCTATAGAAGTTGGTGGCGGAGACCCTCATAGATACAATCTGTCCGACATGGTTTTGATAAAAGATAATCACATAACATTACTAGGTGGAATAAGAAATGCTGTAGAGAGTGTTAGAAAATACGTAAGTTTCTCAAAGAAGATAGAGGTAGAAGTGACTAGTTTAAAAGAAGCTGTAGAGGCATACGAAGCTAAGGCCGATATCATTCTCTTAGATAATATGGCCCCAGATGAAGTAGGAGAGGTTGTTTCTCATCTGAAAGGAAAGATACTAATAGAAGCCTCGGGTAGGATTACTCCTGACAATGTAGTGGAATACGCAAAAACTGGGGTAGACATAATCTCTAGTGGTTACATAACCCACAGTGTAAAGGCTATCGATATGTCCCTAGACGTAGAAAAACTAGACTAAACCTTGTATTTCTTTTACTCCAGATTGTATATAGCTCTGGTTCAAATGGTTTATCAAGTACTGCGGCGTCTCATTTTGTATTAAAGACGGGTTTATTAAATAACCTATCAATATATATGTCCCCTTATTCCCTGAAATTATAACGGTCGAAGGTATATGTGGAGGGTTGCCCATATACGCAGCAGATTGGAAGAATCCACCTTGCGCCCACTTGTCCACTACGTATTCCTTAACTATTCGGTAATATTGAGGTAAATATTGCTGTATCTGAGATAATCCGTATTGAACGTAGTTACTTACTTGTAGACCAGTTGCCGTAGCATTAAGGTAACGGTTATAAAGATAAAGGAACTTGAAGTGAACAGAGGAGTTTGGCTGAAAACTTAGAAAAATAAGAGATGGAGTATCAGGGTATATGTCGTTAGGGTCTGAATAAGAGAAGTTGTATAAGACTTTACCGTAATGGGAAATAAATGCATACAATACCCAACTATCTGCCGCCCCATAGGGACAGCCGTACCACGAAATAAAGACAATACATACTAAGGCTTGGTTAGCTAAATCTACATCACTAACTTTGATAAATGTGTCTAAAGGTATTTCAAATGGGTAAAGTAAGTAGGGAAGCAATAAAAATATTACAAAAATTAAAACTATTGAAAGAACAATTAACCTTCTATTCACTTTCACCAAACCTAATACCTTTTTTATAATAAATTTTTACTTCTTTTTACGTTAAACCTTTTACTCAGCCTCTCAAATATCATGAATAATACATGTCTGAGGAACTTTGCAAACGATTAATTTCAACAAAAAATGCTTGCTGGCTCCTTATTTCTGCTCAATCTTGCTCAATCTTTCACATCTATTTCTATACTCGCAATACGAACATTGCCATTGCATCTCTGGGTTATTCTTAGCCTCAGGAGGTGGGAGTTCTCTCTTTGTCAAATACTCATGAAGGAGTTCTACTCTCCTTATAGAATCATTAAATAACTCGGGATCAAAGTTAACTTCAAATTCCTCCATTTCAAAATTGCTTCTATCTATATAGAGAAGGATACCTTTGGCTCCAGGGTACGCCTTCAAATATAAGTTTAGTTGAGCTTTATGTTCTATTTTTGGAATAAAATTCCTTTGTCTCTTAGTCTCCAGGTCGTCGATGGTCTTTATCTCGACGATATAACGCGTCTTTCCTACTGTGATAATAATTATATCGTCAGCGCGGCCCGAGATAACTATATCGTGCCTAGCCGGATGAGGGATCCTTATAGGAACCTCTGACATGACCCTTATAGATTCTTCCTTCTTCAAAATGTCTGCTATGAACTCATGAATTATCGTACCTAGGGTTACAGTTCTTAAACTCTCAAGTGGCATGGGAATCGGAGAAACCCTCATTAGATACTGTTTCCTTAAGCACTGCCAAATCTGGGAAGGCCAATACTCGCCGTCATAATAATCTGGTAACTCATACCTCGCTAAATGTTTACCAATTATCTCTTTCACTACCATTAAATAGATGAAAGATATACTACATTTATTTCTTTTTCGACTCGTTACAATAATTCAAGTTATTAATTTTTATTCTAAAAAGTTAGATGTAGAAAATAAATTATTTAAAGCAAACTTAATTAGTTGACCTAACGACTAGATCGGTTTGAATTAGCGTGTTTCTTTAGTAATATAATACAATTAGAAACTGTCTTTCTATCTTTTTCAGTTTTCATATCGACTCAAAACCTTTTATTTACACCATCACTACATGAAACAATGCTCGGTAAAATCGGAAAGAAAATTTTTGACGAGGTAATTTATCCGCATCTTGGTGAAAGACACAAAGAAGTAATAATACCGCCTATGAATGGTGTCGATACTGGAGCAATTGAACTTGAAGGTAATAAGATTATGGTGGTAAAGACTGATCCAGTTTTTATCGTACCACAATTTGGTTTCAGAAAGGCTGCATGGTTTGCCGTTCACATTCTAGCGAGTGATGTTATGACTTCGGGTATTCCTCCTAAATATGCTATGATTGACCTTAACTTGCCTCCTTCTATGACAGATGACGAACTGAAGGATATGTGGATCGGAATTCATGAGGCGTTAAAAGAGATAGGTGTGATGGTTGTAGCGGGACATACGGGAAGATACGAAGGAGTGTCCTACCCTATGCTAGGCGGTTTCACTATGATAGGGATTGGAGACAAAGAGAAGCTAGGAATGCCATCAAAAGTGAAAGAAGGCGATTTGATTATAGTGACAAAAGGTCCCGCCATTGAAGCTACCGGTCTCTTAGCTAACCTATACCCAGAGTATTTTAGGCAAAGGTTACCTCTGGAGCTCTTTAAAGAAGCCCTAGATATGTATTGGCAAATGTCTTGTTGGAAGGACGGACTAATTGCAAGTAAAATAGGGATTCACTTGATGCACGACGTGACAGAAGGAGGTCTATGGAACGCCCTCGTTGAAGTTTCCGAGGTAACTGGGAAAAAGCTGGTAATATTTGAGGATAAACTGTTCATTAACCGTGCTGTTAAAGCTGTTACGTCTTTAGTGGGTATAGACCCTTTCATCTCAATTAGCGAGGGCACGATGATAATAATAACTGACAAGGTGAAAGTAAAGGATGCATTAATTAAAGAAGGCATACAAGCTGAAATAGTTGGAAGAGTGGAGAAAGGTGAAGGGGTGTACGTAGGTCAAAAGAGGATAGAGAAACCTTCAGAAGACCCCTTTTGGGAGGCTTTCTTTAGACTTCAAAAACAATCAGTATAACACTAGGGGGCTAACTCTCTTTTATTTTAACAGTGTTATACATAGCACCCTAAGGACTACATAACTTCCTGATTTAAGTTTTGTAGATTATTTATAATTATGATTCCAGTTAGCGTGATGACAACTGGTTTAGGCACTGTCTCCTTTAATGTTAAAGGGGTATATAATAAAGAAAATCTTAGTAAATTTAGCGAAGTATCGCGACCTGTTGTGACATGGAACTTGACGTATAAATGCAACTTAAAATGCATTCATTGCTATATTGACGCCTCAAATGATAAACAAGACGCTTTAAGTACTGAGGAAGCTTTGAATTTGATAGACCAGTTTGCTGAGCTAAAAATCCCTCTGATAATATTGAGTGGTGGAGAACCGTTAATGCGGAGGGATTTCTTTAAACTAGCTTCATACGCTAGAGCGAAGGGATTGAAGTTAGCCCTTTCCAGTAACGGTACGCTAATCACCAAAGATGTTGCCAGAAAGTTAAAAGAACTGAATTTTTCTTACATAGGAATAAGTCTTGACAGTGATAGTGCAGAATTTCATGATAAATTTAGGGGAGTTGAAGGAGCCTTTAACATGACAATAAACGGCATTAAAAACTCTGTGGAAGCTGGTCTTAACGTAGGTTTAAGGTTTACAATTTCCTCGTTAAATATACATAGATTAGATGGTTACATTGAACTTGCACTGAAGCTCGGAGTAAAGAGAATTACATTTTACCACTTATCAGCAAGCGGTCGCGGAAAGGGATTAGTCAATTTAATGTATACACCAGAACAATATGAGAAGTTCATTAACAAACTTATTGACTACTCGTTCAAGCTTAAAGGCATTATAGAGATAGAGACTACATTAGCACCTTTCGACGGGATTTTCATCGCAAAGAAGTTGGCTAGAAATGAAGAGGAGTTTCAGCAATACCTAAAGTTCGTAGAAAATTCAGGTGGGTGTGGTAGAAAGATGATATCGATATATCCAAATGGAGACGTTTATCCCTGCCAGTTTATTGATTTCGTAAAATTAGGAAACGTTAAGACTCAAAGGCTTAGTGAAATAATAGCTTCTATTCCTGACGTGTTCATTAATACCGAAAAATATCTCAAGGAAGGAAAATGCGCTGAGTGTGAATTTAAGAAATATTGTAAAGGTGGAGATAGGGCAAGAGCCTATTATTGGTATGGAAATATTTTCGGGAGTGACCCATTATGCCCTTTGAAAAGTCTCCGCATTTAATTTTCTGGGAAGTAACTAAAGCTTGTCCATTAACATGCAAACACTGTAGAGCTAACTCAATTAGTTCCCCTTTACCTGACGAGTTGAGCACAGAAGAAGGGAAGAAACTACTAGAGGAGATTGCTGAGTTTGGTAAAGTAGTTATTGTATTTACGGGAGGTGACCCATTATTACGGAAAGATATATTCGAACTTCTAACCTACGCCAAATCTTTAGGACTAGTTACCTCAATAGCACCTGCCCCCTACAACCTCTTAAGCTCTGAGACAATAGAGAAGCTGAGAGGTATACTATCATACATGTCCATAAGCCTTGATGGTGCACAACCACAAACTCACGACTGGCTGAGAGGTTTAGGGAGTTATAAATATGCAATCAAGGGAATTGAGACAGCCTTGAGATACGGAATTAATATTCAAGTGAATACGTTAGTTTGGAAAAGGAATTATGAGGAATTACCCGAGATCGTGAAGTTATTAAAAGATTTAGGAGTTAAAGTGTGGGAAGTGTTCTTTCTTATTCCGGTAGGGAGAGGGACGGCAGAGCTAGATATACCACGCGAACGTTATAGAGAAGTAATTGAATTCCTTGTGGAAGTAACTAGATATGACCTTGTTGTAAGGACAGTGGAGGCACCATTCTTTAGGAGAGCTAAATTAGAATACTCAGAAGATATTACAACTATGAATCCTTTGATAATAAAGTTGAGAAAAACGCTCGGTGAACCTAAGAAAGGTGTTGACAAAAGTTTGATTCCAACTAGAGACGGAAGCGGAGTGCTATTTATCGCATATAATGGTGACATATACCCTAGTGGATTTTTACCGATAAGGTTAGGTAATGCGAGAACTGATAATATTGTAAAGATTTACAGAGAATCAGAACTATTAAATATGATCAAATCAGGAAAACTTAAGGGAAAATGCGGAACTTGTAACTACAATGGGATATGCGGAGGTAGTAGGGCTAGGGCATATGCAGTATATAAAGACCCATTAGCTGAGGATCCTGCATGTTATTACTAAACTAATGGTGACGGTGCTCGTCATGAGTAGGCTTATCAGTCTCTGGCAACTCTCCCTTCAGCAGCCTTTCAAGTGCTTCCTCGACCTTAAGACCTGGAGCTAAATATATTTTTGCCTTTCCTTTTAACAATCTGACGCCAGGAGGGCCTATTTCAGCAACAACAACAGCATTGATACCTTTATCTAAAGCAGATTTTAACATATGCAATCCGCGAGCTGCCGTAGCCCTTAAGGCTGGATTCTCATACTTTTCAACTAACGTAAACTTGCCTCCTTCAAGTTGATAGATCATAACCTCTGATCCTTCACCGGGCCCATCCACGAATCCGTTTGTAACGGGTATTGCTACTTTCATTAATATCAATTTCGATATTGGTAGAAAAACTTAAAAAAGTAACTATTGAAGTTAGTAGGGAAAATCAAATAAAAACTTAGAATAATACTGATTGATAGTCTTGCTCTATTTTAACATTTATTACGTTTATCTTATTTGGATTAGCGTTGAATATTGCGTCCTTTAGATCTGTAATTCCAACAACTGTAATCGCCTTAAGCGATCTCTCCAGTATCTCGTCATAGTTTTCATTACGAGGCGTTTTAGAAATTGTAGGTATGTCGGAAGAAGTAACATCGAGAGTCGTTGAACCGTTGTCGTTCATAACTAGTAATATTCCTCTTGCCTTATTCAATCTAGAACTTAATACACCTAGATTTGATATTACACCTTCAATATCGGTCACGGCAATCGTATTAGGATCGTTAGAACGAATTATACCTCCGACTGCTATATTACGTTCTAATAGTGACTCGCTCGTTATCCATGTGTAAGGTTTCTCTATAGGTAACCTTACGAAGTCTAGTGTGGGAGCTGATAAGTCTACAAAAACTTTTGAGAACTGATATTGTTGTACAACTCTTACTACGTCATAAGGCCATAAACCGCCATGAGAGTTTAAGATATGAATCTTCCTATAGGTCTTAATCTTCTCTCTTGATCCCCTCTTAACTGCCTCTTTAACCTTAGCTTTTATTAGTGTAAGAAGTTCCTTAAGGAATAGACCCGTATCTGCGACAAGAGGAACATGAGCCATGAAAACTTTACCGATATCTTCACCATCTATATTATTATGTACTAGGTAGCCTTTAACCTTCATAGACCAGCCTGCTGTAGCTAATTGTGTGAACCTAGTACCTAGTGCTAATATTACGTCTGCCTCCTCTAATAGCTTAGCTCCTTCACTGGTCGCGAAAAGACCTAATCCTTCCCCTGCATATAAGGGGTGAGAAGCCGGAATAGCCCCCTTAGACCTAAACGTTGTGATAACCGGGATATCTAATAATTCCGCTAACTCTAGGAGTTCTTTTGTAGCTCCTGCAGCAAGCACTCCGTAACCGGCTATAATTACTGGGGTCTTAGAGTTTCCTAATAATTCACTTATCTTGGCTACTGTGTTTTTATCCGGAGTTCTCTTCTCGGGCTTCTGCTCAGCTGGCGATAATGGATAGGCCTTAAGCCTAAAGAGATCTTCAGCTATTTCTATGTATACTGGCCTATTCCTATTGCTTAGGGCTTCTTTATACCCCTTTTCTACAGTTACTGTTATTTCTTCAATACTTATAACCCTCTCTCGTAACTTAGTAATGGGTGCTATGGCTGATGATACGTCATCAGGTGTTCTCAGTTCTCCTATCCTACTCCTACCCGTGTCTCTGTAAGACCTTACGGTAGATATTATAAGTAGGGGCTGAGAGTCCACGAAAGCTTGAGCTATTATATCAGTAGCCTCTAGCACTCTATTCCCTGGAGCAACAAGGGCTATCCCTACTGTGTTAAACTCTCTAGAATATGAATCAGCCATTAAAATTGCTTCCCTAGCTGAAGAAGTTATATTAGCATTAATTTCATACTGCTTTAATCTTTCTAATATAAAGTCTGGAACGCTATAAGGAACAAAAACATCCTTAATGCCGAGTTCCTTTATAACGTAAGCCAATGCTTCGTCTCCTTTCATTTCCTTTCCTACGGTCTCCTCTTTCCTTTTTGGTTGGCTCACAATATACTACGGCTTACAAAAGTATAAATTTTTTAAAAGCCGGGGGCGGGACTCGAACCCGCGAAAATAGCGGGTGACGGCTTTAAATCTCTGCGGCCCGCCGCCTTAACCGCTCGGCCACCCCGGCATTCAAATTAGGATATGTCATAAAAGTATTTTAAGGTTATTGTGATGATAGATTAACGTGAGATTTTGATAGCGTTTTCGAAAGTCGGAGAAGTTCTTAAAGAAATCAAGGAACTTACTGACTTCGTAATAATCGGGGATACCGTAGTTGATTTAGAATTAGGTAGAAAAGGTACTGAAAGTGATATAGACTTATTTATTCTTTCAGTTAGTGTTTTTATAGACGAGGATAAAATAAGGGAATTCGCATTTGATCGTGGTTGGGACTTTGGAAAAACACCTCTTGATACTCCCAGACTAATAGTAGGTGTTGATGACGAGCAACTTCAGGTAGATATGTATGAAAATATTCAAGACTTCTTTGTACCACAAGACATTATAGAAAATGCACAAGAAAGAAAAATTGGTAACGAGTATTTCAAAGTGATCAGGATAGAAGACTATATTTTACTTAAGGCAAATGCGTTTAGAGAAGAAGACGAGGATGAACTGAAGACTTTAGTGTACTTAATAGGAAGTGGAAAAATAGAAATAGATAAAAATTACTTAAAATCACACATTCAGTCTTTTCAAGAAAATGCAAAAAGTATCGAGGATAGACTTAAAAGTATCGGTATTAAGGTCTAACCTTTCTTGGCTGGTAACTCTTTCTTCTTCGGCCTTAGATTTTTACTATGACATCTCCTGCATTTTGTTGCCCTAATTGAGTTTAGAGCTCCACATTCTCTACACACTTTCTTTAAAAATACTCTTTGTTGTACTATTTGTAGCTTCACGGGATCGGTGAGTGGCATTTTTAACCCCAATTCACATATATCAAACGGTTCAAAAAACTTTGTGTTAGAGGCGGAGTTGAATTAAGATGAAGATACCGTTAGACTATATTTGTGTTAAAAGCGGTCTTTTGTGTAACCGTTGCCAATCTATGATTGATCGTGGAGAGGTAGAAAGTTTTGAAGTAGAAGTAATGAAAATTTTGTTAGATTTAGAAGAGACACAATTCAAAGAGCTAAAAGATACTACCTACCATAAGGCGTTTAAATTGAACAACCTACTTATTCTGATAGTAACTAGTGGACCGTCTATGACTTACCAAAAGTGGATAAAAGTTGCTAAGATTCTTCAGGATAAACTTGGCGTAAAAGTGAGAATTTTAGAGAAGAGTAACAATATAAAGTCTACTGCAAGCCAACTTTTAACACCTGCGAGAGTTCTAGGAGTTAACACTGTATGGTTACCAGACGGAACCGTACAGTACGTTGTGAGAGTCTCAAAATATGAGAAGAAGTTTTTACCGGCTGACGAAACTTCCCTAGAAGCTGCACTATCAAAGATTCATTCAATACCAGTTAGAATAAGGGTGGAGTAAAAATTGCTCAAGAACTATTATAATAACCAAATATTACCCGAGTTAGAGGGTAAGGAAGTTGTAGTTGCCGGCTGGGTTCATAACATAAGAGATTTAGGTGGTAAAAAGTTCATAATACTTAGAGATGCTAGCGGAATAGGGCAAGTCGTAGTTGATAAGGACAGTCCGGCGTTTAAAGTAGCTAATGAATTAACTCAGGAAAGCGTAGTGAGGATTAAGGGAAAAGTGAAAGCCGACAAGAGAGCACCTAGAGGTGCTGAAATTCACGCTGAAGATATAGAGATTTTAAGTTTAGCAAAAGTGCCCCTGCCTCTTGACGTAAGCGGAAAGGTAAAGGCTGATATTGACACGAGACTTAGAGAAAGAGTATTAGACCTTAGAAGACCTGAAATGACTGCTGTAGTAAAAATTCAGTCAGTGGTGTTAAGGACTTTTAGAGAAACTTTATACAATGAGGGTTTTGTTGAGATCTTTACTCCAAAGATTATAGCTGCAGCTACAGAAGGAGGAGCCCAGCTTTTTCCAGTGATATATTTTGGCAAGGAAGCTTTCTTGGCTCAAAGCCCCCAGTTATATAAGGAACTTATGGCGGGAGTAGTGGAGAAAGTTTTTGAAATCGGACCAGCATGGAGAGCTGAAGAGTCGGACACTCCATATCATTTAGCCGAATTTATAAGTATGGACGTTGAGATGGCGTTTGCTGATTACAATGACGTTATGAATTTAATCGAAAAATTGATCTATAATATAACCCAAAGAGTAAATGAAGGCTGTAAGGAGGAATTAAAACTACTAAATTACACTCCGCCTACCGTAAAACTTCCTATAAAAAGAATTCCATATAAAGAGGCTATAGAGATACTTCAAAGTAAAGGATTAAACATTAAGTTTGGGGATGATATAGGAACCCCCGAATTAAGAATATTGAATGAAGTAATTAAGGAAGAGTTATACTTCATAACCGATTGGCCCACTATGGCTAGACCCTTCTATACTAAGGTTAAGGATAATGAACCTGAGGTAAGCGAAAGTTTCGATCTTATATATAAATGGTTAGAAATAGCTTCAGGCAGTACTAGGAATCATAGGAGAGAGATACTAGAGGAAGCTCTCAAAAAGAGAGGATTAAGACCAGAGAGTTTTGAGTTCTTCCTTAGATGGTTCGACTACGGAATGCCACCTCACGCTGGATTTGGAATGGGATTTGCCAGGCTTATGGTTATGCTAACTGGAATACAAAATGTTAAGGAGATAGTACTATTTCCGAGAGACAAAAAACGCCTAACGCCTTAGGTAAAGTTCCTAGGATCACCTCTGCTTATTTCTCTAATTACTAACGTAGCATACATACCCCGATCCAAGGAAAACGAGATTTTTTTACTTTCGTTCTTAAGTTCAACCTTAACGTTTCTGAGCCTCATAAAAGCTTGTCTTTTTAAATCTCTCAAGTTAACTTTAATTTCTGGAATATTAAAAGAATAACCTACTATACCTTCTTCAATAGCTATTTGCCTAATTAAGGGATCCATGGGCTCAACAAACTTCTTCGGAACAGTAAGAATCACGTTATCAGCTTCTCTCCCTCTCAATTTATCCGCCATTAGAGAAAGATACTTGTTAAATAGATAAGATTGGTAAGCTTCAACGAAAAATCCTAGAGGGGTCTTAACCCTTTTAATTGCAGACAAACAGTCTTCCCCTCTAATTAGAGCTTTCAGTACTTCCCTTTCATCCCTGAACTTTTTAGGGAAAAGTTGGAGCGCCTTTTCATAGTCTCCTTTTTCATATGCTAATCTTGCCTCCTTTATTATCTCATGCTCCAATTCAAAAGGATGACCGATCAACCAATTAATTGCCTCACACCATTGCCTTAGAAATAAGTATTTCCCGACCAAGTGCGTATTAGGTCTCCTTGTGCCGAACCTTTGATAACCTATATAAGCAAATAGATATTTCACATTGCTCACAGTTGACAATCTCTTGGCGAGTTCATTTTCGTCATCACTAACTAATTCTAACTCAAAAATATTACCCGTGTGGTTAAATTTTTCGTCTGAAAAACCAAGAAAATTTACCTCGAACTTTTCCTCCTTGTAATTGTCTATTTCTGGTTTACCTGAAAAGTAGATTATCTGTTGCGTTATTGCGTTAGTATCCTTTATTCCAATATAAATAGGTTTTCTACCGGTTAGTCTAGTTATTTTATCGATAACAGTGAAATGATCTATTCCGATCTTCTTTAATAGATATACAGCATATTTACCCTTGTCCTTTCCTCTCCACTCAGTTACGGGTTTATACGAAATCTCTTCGACTACAATAAATCCATCCGGTCTGGGTATTTTAACGTTTAACGGATCCCATTCTTCGTTTATGTAATATTTCTCGAGTCCTAAAGAGAGATCTATCAAAGGAGGTGTTACAGTAATTTTAGGTCACCCGTTATTTTATCTATAATCTCTGAAGGAGCAGGCCCTATACCTACGCATGTAATAGTGCCAGGCTCTAATTGAGTCTTGCCTGCATCCTGAATCACAACTGTAGGCAAATTATAATCTTGTGCTAGCTTGGACCTTTTTAGTAATTCTTCAAGACTGTTAACCTTAACCACAATCTTGGGTTGTCCTTCAGATAGCCATTCTTCGAGCCATTCCCTCCAACTTTCTTTTCCTTTTTTTAATATATCCACAACTAAAGAAACCGCAGCGTGAGCTACTTGTGCGGCAGTTTTTCCTTTTCCCATTTCAATATCTGTCCTCACTATTATAACCATTTTAATAGGCATAAGCAAAGAGAGAATTTATAAGGTTATTAAAAAGTATTGTAAGCAATGAGTATTTCATTTAGGTTAAGCTTAAAAGAGGAAATAGAACCACCAGTATGCTCAAGTTGCGGAAAGATAATACATCCCAGAGAGAAAGGCGTAGAATTTCTGTGCCCTAACTGCGGAGAAGTAATTATAAGAAGGTGCTATGAATGCAGAAAGCAAGGCGTCACTTACGTTTGCCCAAAGTGTGGATTTGAAGGTCCTTGAGGTGTAAGAGGAATGACAGATGTGTTAGTTGTTTTGAAGGTATATCCAGATAGTGACGAAGTAAACCTTGACAATTTAACACAACAGATAAACAGTAGATTACCACAAGGATATAAACTAGTTAGAAAAGACACGGAGCCAATAGCATACGGCCTAAAGGCATTAGTAGTATATATACAAATGCCAGAAAATACGGAAGGAGGTACGGAATCCTTAGAGGAAATAGTTAACGGAATAGAAGGAGTAAGTCATGCCGAAGTACTGCAAGTAACGCGTCTAGGTTTTTAAGTATTTCCCTTTTTAATTAACTAAATAATAGTTGATGCTTAAGCTCTTATACCTCATTTTTTATATTACTTAATGGGATTGCGTTGAGTAGTGCTGAATTTACTCCTTCGAAGAAGGAGCTTATCTTGAGAGTTGTTGAAGCTAAGCAAAAAGACGTTGGAAGGGGAAAAGTAAGGATAGACATTGATCTATTATCACAAATAGGCGTTAGCCCCGGAGAAGTAGTCGAGATCGAAGGACAGAGAAAGACTGCCGCAATAGCATGGCCTTTGGCCCCAGAGGATACATTGAATGAGGAAGACAAATACATCATAAGAATGGATGGTATAACGAGAAAGAACGCAGGAGTCGCAATAGGTGACAAAGTAATAGTAAGAAAGGCTAATCCGAAGGTTGCAACAAGTGTCAGGCTAGCTCCTTCAAATTTTTCTATTACGGTTGATCCAGGTTTCATTTCTTATGTTAAGAAAAAACTCAAGGACACCCCCCTAGTTGAAGGCGATACAGTTTTAATACCAGTATTAGGGCAAGCTATTCCATTTAGTGTTATCCAAGTAAGGCCACAAGGTGTAGCAATAGTATCCGACGAGACCAGTATAACGATATCAGAGAAACCGTTCGAACAAGCGAAGTATCCGAGAGTTACTTATGAAGATATAGGAGGGATGAAACATATAATTCAGAAAATAAGGGAGCTTGTTGAGTTACCGTTAAGGCATCCGGAACTATTTAAGAGACTAGGTATTGAACCACCTAAGGGTATTTTACTGTACGGCCCACCTGGAGTAGGTAAAACACTTTTAGCAAAAGCCGTAGCTAATGAAACTGAAGCCTACTTCACATCAATAAATGGACCTGAAATAATGAGCAAGTTCTACGGTGAAAGCGAGCAAAGACTTAGGGAAATATTTGAAGATGCAAAGAAACACGCCCCAGCAATAATATTCATAGACGAGATTGACGCGATCGCGCCGAAGAGAGATGAAGTAATAGGAGAAGTGGAAAGAAGGGTAGTGGCACAATTACTCACGCTGATGGATGGTCTTGAAAATAGGGGTAATGTTATAGTTATAGCTGCTACTAACAGACCTAATGCGATAGACCCTGCTCTAAGGAGACCCGGTAGGTTTGATAGAGAATTAGAGATCCCCTTACCAGATAAGCAAGGTAGACTAGAAATATTACAAATACATACGAGGAGTATGCCGTTATCTAAAGATGTCGATCTTCAGAAATTAGCCGATATGACCCACGGATATACTGGAGCAGACTTATCAGCATTAGTGAGAGAAGCTGCTATGAACGCCCTAAGAAGATATTTGCAAATGATAGATTTAAGCCAAGATAAAATCCCACCTGAAATCTTAGAAAAAATGGAAGTTAATATGGACGATTTCCTTAAGGCATTTAAGGATATAGTGCCTAGCGGTCTGAGAGAGATATATGTTGAAGTACCAGAGGTTCACTGGGACGATATAGGAGGGTTAGATGATGTAAAAGAGGAGTTGAGAGAGGTAGTAGAATACCCATTAAAGTATAGAGAGGCATACGAGAATGTAGGTATTGAACCACCTAAGGGTATTCTTTTATTCGGCCCACCTGGGACTGGTAAAACAATGCTGGCAAAAGCAGTAGCAACAGAAAGCGGAGCAAACTT
>Ga0081473_136695_pt2 | contig 110622 bp, 113 predicted proteins | sample CisSprmetagenome_FD_70977 | JGI IMG/M metagenome (GOLD analysis project Ga0081473, IMG submission 70977) | Hypoxic/sulfidic aquatic microbial communities from Cistern Spring, Yellowstone National Park, USA v2 (version 2) | ecosystem: Environmental > Aquatic > Thermal springs > Hot (42-90C) >...
ATAAACTTTCTACAGTATAGCTCCTAGGATCTGTGAAATCTCTGCCTAGATATATAAGTCCGATCATAGTTGCAGTAATAGGATCATCTATTATAAAAATTCTTTTGCTATATCTCTGAAGAAATTCTAGATCAAAAAGTTTTCTTAAACTATCTACTACACCAATTTTTGACTTGTTATATACTACTCCTGTAGTACCCCACATATATGGAATACCAAATCTGCTGAGATCTATTTCTTCAGGATATTTTATTTTTAACGACTCAAGAATCCATTTATCTATGTTTTTCATGTTAGATATCTTATTATGAACAAGCTCAATTACATATTTATTCTTCAAAGCTTTATATATGACTTCAATACCTAGATTATATACATCATATAAATAGCCTCCGATTGACAATTTAGCATACGCCTCATCAGCATTATTAAACTCGTCATAAACTATGTCTATAATACTTCCGCTTTTATCATAATATAAACCTTTGAAAAGAGGTAATACCACATCTTTGTTTATATACGCCTGCCAATTATATATTCTCAGCTGTCTCTTTTCAGAGCCTTTAAATGTCAGAGGATATTGATTGCCTACAAAATATCCTAAGATACCTCCTAAAGCTAATGCTCCACCTATTTTAAGAAAATCTCTTCTACTAACCATTTTATTTCCCTCGAAGGAAATTATATAAAAAGTCTTAAAAACAATAAATATATGTTCTTAGATCATATGACTTCTCTAAGGAGTTAACAATATTATCACGAGGTTTGTTACAAGATTTTTAAAATTAAAAGAGGGTTAACTTTTAAAATCTTTATAAAAAGTCTATCATGGATGAAGGGGGTGGGGACGCAGATAGTTCTTGAAAATATATGGAAGAGATATGAGGATCTTTTTGTGCTTAAAAATATTAACATAGAGATAGAGTCTGGAGAATTTTTTGTAGTTCTAGGACCTTCAGGCTCTGGCAAGACAACTCTTCTAAAAATTATAGCAGGCTTAGAAGAGCCTACGAGAGGCATTATTATGATAGATGGAAAAATAATGAATAAGATCTCTCCTCAGAAAAGAAATCTAGGAGTATTATTTCAGAGACCAGCTTTATTTCCTCATCTAAACGTCTATGAAAACATAGCTTTTGGACTGAGAGTAAGAGGCTGGTCAGAGAATGATATTAGAAAAAGAGTTTATGAGATGCTTGAGCTTGTCAGGTTAGATCCATCTATATACTCTTTTAAAAGTCCCGAGAAATTAAGCGGAGGAGAACAACAGAGAGTAGCCCTAGCGAGAGCGTTAGCACCAGATCCTTTGGCAATATTATTGGACGAGCCTTTAAGTCATCTAGATTATCATTTAAGAAAACAAATGATCAATGAGTTAAAAAGACTACAGAAAGATCTGAAGAAGACATTTTTCTATATAACTCATGATCAGTGGGAAGCTCTTGCCCTAGCCGATCGTATAGCAATATTATTCAGAGGAGAAGTTCAACAGATAGGATCGCCAAAAGAGATCTATGAGAGACCTAGAAATATTTTTGTCGCATCTTTCATAGGAGATAACAACATATTCGAAGCTCAATCTATAGATGGAAAAATATATATTCCATCATTAAATATTTACCTAAACAATGTTAGTAATGAAAAGATCAAGATCAGAGATAAAGAGAAAATATATGTCGCTATAAGACCTGAGAAAATAAAGATAATAGAATGTTCAGAGAAAAAATTAGTTGGAAAAATAATAGACATATCTTATCTAGGATCCTATGTTAACATAAGAACACTAGTAAATAACACAGAGATCCTTGTAAGAACTGATCTCAACACATTATCAATAGGAGAAGAGATCTGTCTAGATATATTCGACGAAGACATAGCTACTTTAGAGGAGTAGCATTGTCTATATCAAGATCCTCTAAAGATATAATTAGCAGAAAAATAGATTCCATCAAAGATCCTTTTTATATAGTAATATTGATAGCCTCAATATATATGATCGTGTTTTTATATATTCCAATAATAATTTCTATAACACGAATATTCTCCACAGATCTCAGCGTCATGCTTATACTAAACTCCATTCCGATTCTTATAAGAACGCTTATTATTTCAGCTATCACAACTTTAATATCAATTTTAATAGCTTTAGTAATAAGCTATTATTTATCATTTTACACGACTTATCTAGAGAAAATAATCTTTATAATAATGATAACGTCTTCATACTGGATCGGTAGTCTACTGAAAACATATTCTCTCGCATATCTTATATTTCTACTTGAAAATATTCTAGGACAGAGAATACTCTACACAGATATAGCAATATACATAGGCATGATCTATAATTATTCTCCTCTCGCAATTATACCAATATTCTTAGCTATGGAGAGAATAGATAGAATCTATATAGAGTCCGCTCGATGTCTAGGAGCAGGCGAGACACATATATTTATGAAAGTAATAATGCCAATGTCGAAACCGGGGGTCCTAGCAGGATTTCTGCTTGTGTTCACAGGATCTATGGGAGAGATAATAATACCACAGATACTCGGAGGATCTCCCAGATATATGATCGGTCAATGGATTTATGAATTAACATTCTCTTTCAAGAGGGTCTCTGACGCATCTCTTCTCTCAATAATTTATCTGATAATATCTCTTGCAACTGTCATCTCTATATATAGAAAAGCCGGTAGAGAGGTGGTCATATTCTGAAGATCGGAAGATTAATAGGTCTGTTCCTCATCATATTTTATGTAATGTTTTTATATATACCTATAATAATAAATATACTAGGATCATTATCTTCACAAAGATACACAATAGATTTGACTCATATAACATTTGAATGGTATTATAAAGCATTTAGCAATAAAGAAATAACGACTGCAACTATAAATTCATTATTGCTCTCTGTAACATCTGCTGTAATAGCCTCTGTACTAGGATTCTTGACAGGCTACGCGTATATGATGAGAAAACCAGGAGGATTTGTTGAGACAGTTATTTACATTCCTATAATTATACCAGAGATTATAGAGGCTTTCACATTAGCCACCTTCTATATTTCATTAGGTGTTGAGATGGGTTTTTACACAGTATTAATAGGACATCTAACATTTAACATAGCCTATGCATTTGTAATACTAAGATCAAGACTTGAGATGATTTCAAGAGAACTTATTGATGTAGCTAAATCTTTAGGAGCAGGAGAGATCACCGTCATCATAAAAGTTATTCTTCCAATCTCTTATCCAGCAATCCTATCAGCAGCTTTATTAACATTCGCTCTATCATTTGATGATCTTGTGAAGACATTATTTACCACAGGACCCGGCTTTAAGACCTTGCCAATACTTATATGGTCTATGACAGGGAGAGGAGGTATATCTCCACAGATAAACGCTATAACTGCCGTAATCCTGATCATATCATTAACTTCTTCACTGCTGATATCATATATACTTAGAAGAGAGCTGATAAAAACTTATTATTAGCTTAATCTAACTCCTATTTTCTCAAGATCTTTCTCAACAAACTCTAGGCCAAGTCTTCTAAGAGTCTCTCTCTTAGGCACACCATTTTCATCCCATCCTCTGAGTTTATAATAGTATCTAAGCATATCAATAAAACGATTAACATCTAATTTAGCCCCTGCGAAAGGACCTTTCTTCATAGGCTCTTTAAACCATCTTGCTGGAGGCATATCGATCTCTATAGACCATTTATAACCATTGACAATATATTCTCTTATCCAGAAACTTCTTATAAGAGTATAGATCCTATTAGCAATCTCATAGATCTTATCCCAAGTATAGTCTACTCCTGTTGCAGCTTTAAGAAGTCTCGGGTAATAATTAAGATCTATATTGAGCTCTACCCATGGAAATCTACATGTTGTTATGCTTTCAAACATTCCTCCTCTAATATTTTGCATCCAAATTACTTTCTCAACTTTCTCAGGCTGATAAGTCAGTCTGCCTTCTCTCACATCTATTGTAATGGCGAAAGCATCTTTATGATGTGCACCTATAGGTGATGTCCCATATGCCAGAGCCATAGCCTCGGCAGTATGACAATTATATGCTGATATCTCTAGACCTTTAACATGCATTGCAAAATCTTTGGCTTCGCCACCTATTTTCTCTGCGACATATCTAACTCCATGTGAGAGAAGATCCCCGATCCCTCTTCTATATGTTATGTCTTCTATTAATCTGATCGCTTCTTTATAATCTCCCCACTCAATTTTATAATCAATCAGCTTCTTCTCAGAAGCCTCCATAGTGAAACCCAGAACATTTCCTAGAGAGATAGTATCTAAGCCATATGTGTCAGCAAGATAATTAAGTCTAGAAACTCTATTTAGAGGAGCAATCCCTAGATTAGAGCCTAACATAGCTATATTCTCATAGTCAAGCTCGGCTCTGCCCTCAGCGATATCAGTGACATATCTAACTATATGACCACATGGCATGTTGCATAGAGGACAGCCTTTCTGAGAGATCCTCATGCTCTCTAACATATATCCATCTATTCCAGCATAGAAATCAAAGACGCCTTCTCTGAAATTATAAGTGGGCAGGACAGAGTTTATCTGAGACCATTCTATAGTAGCATTAGTTCCCTGTCTCATCCAGAAAGAATATCCATGGGAATTTTTGACAGCATTATAAGCCTCCATCCCCACGTTCACAAGCTCCTTTCTGTCAAAAGGCTCAGGATCCTTACATCCTTTCAATACTAAAGCCTTGATCTTTTTAGAACCCATTACAGCACCCATGCCAGGTCTGCCACCAGATCTTCCAAATTCGCTCACGACTGTGGCAAATCTCACCAGATTCTCTCCCGCAGGCCCTATGGATAATATTCCAACATTTTTACCATATAATTTCAAAAGTTTTTCTTCAGTCTCATGAGAAGTTTTTCCCCAAAGATCCTCTGCATCTAAGTATTGTATCTCTTCACAAGAGACATAGATCACGAGGGGTCTATCAGATCTTCCTCTGATCACTATGGCATCATAGCCTAATTTTCTAAGCTCCACAGCCGCTTTAGTTCCTATGTTGCCATCTCCATAACCATATGTAAGAGGAGATTTAGAAGCTACAACCATTTTTCCAGAGCTTGGAAGAGGATATGCAGTTAATGGTCCTACAGCGAATATCAGATGATTATCTGGAGAAAAAGGATCTACTCCAACAGGGTTCAGATCCCATAGAAGTTTTATGGCCAGACCTCTTCCTCCAATAAAATTGATCAAAGTATCATGATCTATAGATACGATCTTATGCTCTCTCCTACCTACATCTAGATATAAGAATCTTCCAGACCAGCCTTTCAAAAAGAAAACACCATCAAAAACATTTGTAAGATATCTAATAAAGTTAACTACTTTTTCTACTAACCATACTTATATATGAGAGATATAATGAGGTGATTATTATAGACGTGTATGAGGCGAGAAGAATAGAATCTGAATGTATCATATAAAAGATCTGGACGCCAGGCAACATTAATATGCCTAATAGAAAAAGTGATAATGTGATCCTCTTATCAACGAATATAATAGGGATCAGAAGAACAAATATGTAGATAACAAGACTAAAAAGATAAAAAACATCTATGCCTATATAAGGAATAAACAGCAAGATCAGGATCGTTATTGAGAAAATTGTCAAAAGATAATATAATCGTCTAAAGATTCTACTGCTCTTCTTAAAACTCTCAGAGATCACATATATCCTCTCGTTAACTTTATTTATATTTAAATAAATATGCTCATAATTTCTCCACTGTTCTATATTTAAAAAAGTTTCTCCAAATTCTTTACGAGCCTGAGTACATAGATCATATGTATCTCTCAAGATCTTTAATATCTCATCTAAAGATCTTTTGATAAAGTCATTCTCATTATATTCTCCACGGCATAAACTGTCTAATCTGGGTATATCTATATCAACATGTTTCAGACATTTCATAATATAGATCTCAGAGACATATTCAGAGATTTTTCTACATATATCTCTAAGAGATCTATTTATCTCCATTTAGATCCTCTCTTTAAAACGTTAAAAGCCTCGGCAATCCTCTCTTGCCATTTATCACTTCTAATAATCCAGCCTCCCATAATTATTATCGAGGCTCCTCTCTCTACTACTTTAAGCGCCTTATAAGGATCGAGACCTCCTGCAACTGCCACTCGAAGACCTTCGGATGATATTTTCTCAACCTCCTTCTCTAACATATCTGCTGAGACTCTTCTTCTCTTCTGTACATCAACTCCAATGTGAAGAATTACTGTGTCAAATCCTAAATCGATTAATCTACGAGATCTTTCATATGGATCATCTATATACATAAGATCAGCCCAGATCTCTATATTATAAGATCTCGCGTTTTCTAAAGCCTCTCTCAAAGTCTCATCGTAAGCAAGACCCATCACAGTCACAATCTCAGCACCATTTAACACAGCACTCTCTATTTCTAATGAAGAAGCATCTAAGATCTTAAGGTCGGCCAGTACTTTGGCTCTTCCAGAGATCAGCCTTTTAATATCTGCAACGACTCCCGCTCCATATCTCTTGATCATTGGTGTGCCAACTTCAATAATATCAAAACCACTTTCAGCGGCATAGAAGGCAACTTTTTTTGCAAACTCTAGATCATGTGTATCAAGTGCTAACTGAATCATCGTATCGTTCAATATCTCCCTAGATAATGTTTATGAAAAATAGATTAAATCATTAGCTCTCAATTTCTCAATCTACTCTAAAGCCTCAGGATCTCTCTCACGAATCCTAGAAATAGTGGCGAAGGTGTTAATGGTCTGCTTCTAAGTTCTGGATGTGCCTGTGTTCCTATATAGAATCTATAGTCTTTTAACTCCATAAAATCAGCATAGTTTTTCTCATTATAACCAGACACTATAAAGCCTATTTTCTCAAAATAATCTATGTATCTAGGATTGATCTCATATCTATGTCTATGTCTTTCAAAAACGATCTCTGACCCATATATCTCGTATACCTTTGTACCTTTAACTAATATACTCTTGCTAAGACCTAATCTCATAGTGCCGCCTAATCTGTCTATCTTCTTCTGCTCCTCCAAAAGATCTACGACGGGATGTGGTGTGGCAGGATCTAGCTCAGTGGAATTAGCTTTATCAAGACCTAATACGTTTCTAGCTATCTCCACAGCCATCAGCTGAAGACCGAAACATATGCCTAGCACTATGCCGCCTTCCTCCCGAAGAATTTTCAAAACACTTATCTTACCTTCAGCTCCTCTTCTGCCAAAGCCTGGAAGAATGATGTACCCAGCCTTCTCTTTATATTCAAACTTTGTTGCTCCACTCTCTATGTCAGTAGCTTCTATCCATCTGATAACAGGTTCAGCTCTATACTCTGTTGAGGCATGTCTCAAAGCCTCTATTATGCTGACATAACTATCTCTGACCTTAGTATATTTACCTATCATATAAACCTCTATTTTTCTCTCAGGATTTTTAATTTTATTAACAAAAGAGATCCAGTCATCTAGCTGAGGCTCTCTATACTCTAGATTCAGTTTCTCAGCTATTCTCTTGGAAAATCCTTGAGAATGTAATATCAGAGGTAGCTCATAGATTGTAGAAAGATCATAGTCATTGAAGATATACTCTGGCGGGACATTTGTATAAAGAGATATTTTCTCTACAATATCTCTTCCTATAGGCTGTTCACTTCTGACTATAATAACATCAGGCTGTATACCGATCCTTCTCAGCTCCTGAACAGAATGTTGCAACGGCTTAGTCTTTATCTCACCAACAACTCTATGATAAGGTGTCAAAGCGACATGTATATATAAAGTGTTCTGAAAACCCAAATCCAGCCTCATCTGTCTAGCAGCCTCGAGAAATGGAAGCCCCTCAATATCTCCCACGGTGCCGCCGATCTCTACAACAACAATATCGCTAGCCTGCGCTCTTGCGATCTCTTTTAATCTATTTTTTATTTCATTAGTGACGTGAGGTATAATCTGAACTGTCTGACCAAGATAATCTCCTCTTCTCTCTTTTTCAATAACCATCTGATAGATCTGTCCAGCAGTAATGTTATTAATTTTTGAGAGAGATTTTCCTAGAAACCTCTCATAATGACCTATATCAAGATCTGTCTCTCCACCATCATCAGTCACAAAAACCTCGCCATGAGCATAAGGACTCATAGTTCCGGCATCAACATTTAAATAAGGATCTATTTTTACAGCAGTAGTGTTATAACCCATTCTCTGTAGAAGAAGAGCTGCTGAAGCGGTGAAAACACCCTTCCCAAGACTACTTAAAACCCCTCCAGTAACAAACACGAACTTGGTCATACTACCTCAACATTATAATGTTCCTGTATAAAGAGGTTAATAACTTTACTATTAAGATCCTATTTTAAATATCTTTGTGATGTACATCTGGTTCGCAACAAACGATCTATAAAGAAAAAATTATAAGTGTTAATTTATTATAAAAATATTGGTGCCGGAGTAGCTCAGCTGGTAGAGCGCCGGGCTGTTAACCCGGTGGTCGGAGGTTCGAATCCTCCCTCCGGCGCCATATTTATTTATAATAATTTTGTGATGAGTATAGAACATTCTAATCTTAAACATATTATCTTTGAAACATTATTAATATATAGAGAAGATTCATGATACAAAAAGTGTTTAATAAAATTTTCCGAACAAAGGGGCTGAAGATAAAGAGGCAAGATAGTTACGATCTAGATGTTGATAAGAGCATCATTGAAGATAAGAGATTAAAAAGAGAGTTTCTATCTGTCTCGGCATATGAGTATGAGTTTATAAATATAGCTAGAAGAGGTGTTAGAGGCAAGGTTGTAGATAGATATCCCATAAACGATCCATGGGCGCATACTCTCATAGTCGAGGATGAAAACACGGGGGAGATAGTATATGTGGTAGATGAGGTTCCCCTTCAAGAGCTTGAGAAAAAGATCTTTGTAAGAATCATTAATTACATCATGTGGTCTGCTGGAGAAATAACTCCAGAGACAGATCCTATTGATTATATTACTAGAAAAGCGAGACAAGCCATAGATCTTTTCAGATTAAGACTTGGCTCAACTCCTACAGTCAGCTGGTCTAAAATTCTTTATTATGTTGAGAGAGATATATTAGGCTATGACGTTTTAGATCCTTTGATGAAAGATCCTTATATAGAAGATATATCATGTAATGGCGTAGGATATCCTATTTACGTGTGGCATAGAAAATATGAGTCTATACCCACAAATATATGGTTCAGATCACATGAAGATTTAGACAGATTTGTTCTTAAGCTGGCTCACAAAGCAGGTAAACATATATCTGTTGCATATCCTATTCTCGATGCAATGCTGCCAGAGGGTCATAGAGTAGCCGCAACATTTATGAAAGAAGTCTCTACACACGGCTCCACATTTACTATAAGAAAGTTTAGAGAAGATCCTATAACAATAATAGATCTTATAAACTTCAAGACTATATCGCCTTTATTAGCAGGCTATTTATGGTTTCTTATTGATAGAAAAAGCCCTATAATGGTTCTCGGAGTCACAGGTGCTGGAAAAACAACTCTCATAAACAGCATATTAAATCTTGTTAAACCTACTTATAAAGTTGTCACAATTGAAGATACCCCAGAACTTAGATTGCCAATAGAAAACTGGGTTCAGCTAGTATCAAGACCTAGTTACGCTGCTGGAGAGAGTAAGGCTGGAGAAGTCTCATTATACGATCTGATTAGAGTATCATTAAGATATAGACCTGACATAATAGCGGTGGGAGAGATAAGAGGTGAAGAGGCTTACGTTCTTTTCCAGGCTATAGCAACAGGACATGGAGGCGTAACAACAATACATGCGGAAGACATAGACTCAATGATCAAGAGATTAAAAAGTCCTCCTATGAACATACCTGAGTCATATATTCCTCTGATAAACAGTGTTCTCGCCATAAAAAGAGTATCTGTGAGAGAAGGAGATAAACTACGAATTGTTAGAAGAGTAACAGATGTGTGGGAGCTGGATAAGACAGGAGAGTTTATAAAAGTCTCTTGGTGGAGTCCTTCTAAAGACATGTTTGTAACAGAACTTGATAAAAGTATTTTAATAAAAAGATTCTCTCAATTAGAAGAGAGATCCTACGACGATCTCATTAGAGAGATAAATGAGAGAACATTAATAATGTACTGGCTTTCTAAAAAAGGTGTAAGAAACTATAGAGAGATCGCTAGATACATATCTATGTATCATGTGCATAAAGAGATGCTTATCTCAATAGTTAAGAGAGATCTTGAGATCATAGGAATAGATACTGAAGAGATTAAAAATATCCTCTGATAAGAGGCGTGGATAGTTGAGAAGAAATCTCTTAAGCCTTAGATTAAGAAAGAAAGAGAAGCAACATAAAACTTCACTAACTCCTCTTATGATGATAGATTTCATCTCTCTCCTATTATTCTCGTCATTAGCAGATAGGATCAGAAGAACTTTTGATCTTGATCGTGTGATCAGAGAGGCAGGTCTTAACATTCATCCTCATATATATGCTGCTAGAGTATCTCTTCTATTGATCCTTTCAACGATGATCGGGATCGCAGTAATTGTGTCGTCAATCTTATTCTTCCAAGGCTTACTTATCATACAAATCATAATGATGCTTATAGGCATATTCACGCCAGCAACTGTTTTATCACTCTCACTATTATATCCTTTATCAATGAGATCTTCAAGAAGAAATTCTGTAGACTCAGAGCTTCCATTCTTTGTGTCATACGCGTCTTTCATGGCCAGAGGAAACATATCTCTCGTAAAAGTATTTGAAAGATTTGCAGAGATGCCTCTATTTTATGGAATGAGAAGAGAAGCTAGACATTTTCTGAGAGAAATAAGAGTATTCGGCAAAGATCCTGTTTTAGCTCTCGAGACGGTTGCAGAGGAGACGCCCTCAGAAGATTTTAAAGATCTTATTATGGGATACACGACTATGTTAAGAATCGGTGGAGACTTAGTCAGATATTTAGAGTCTAAAGCTGATGAGATGTTCGCAAAAATGAGTGAAAAGATAAAATCATTGATCGAGAGAATGGGTCTTATAATAGAGATCTATATGATACTGTCTGTTGTGACAACTTTATCATTATTTGTTTTATTCATATCTGCAGGAGGATTAAGTATCATAGGAGCTCAGGGAGGCTTAAGCAATTTCTTCATAGGATTATATATATACTTGATTCTCCCGATAATGTCTATAATGACAATCATAGTGGCACATTATTCTCAGCCTAGGCAGAAAATTTTTCTCAGAAAAACTGTTGACATGATCTTTCCTGGACTATTAATTTCAGTCGTATTAGGCGTATTAACGTTAGTATTCTCTGGCGGATATAGATTCATAGCTGGAGTTATAGATAAATACACTACAATAGGTCTTTTAATAAGCATAAACACTCCTTTCATATTTTTCTCAGGATTTATATGGTATCATTACAGAAAAGAGACCAAGACTTTCAGAGGAATCAATCAAAAAATAGCGTCTTTTCTAGAGGACGTGAGCGAGGCGAGAAAAACAGGTCTTTCGCCAGAGAGATCTATTATACAGACTATGAAGAGAGATTATGGACCTCTGTCAAAAGTTGTTAGAAGAATAGGAGTTGCAGTAAGTCTAGGAATCGATATAGAGGCGGCTGTTAAAAGAGGAGTCAGAGAACTAAGAAACTGGTTTGCCAGAGTAATGTTCAGATTTTTGATAGACTCTATTAAAGTGGGCGGTGGAAGTCCTGAGGTTCTTTACTCGCTTGCGAAATATGCAAGAGCGTTGGCCGAGATGGAGAGCAGATTAAGGATCTCTCTGAAAACATATGTCATGATGCCTTATATAGCGGCGATTCTTCTATCTATATCTTCCATAATCTTCTTGACAATGATACTTCAGACACCAACAATACTTGGCCAAGGATCTACTGTTAAAATAGATCCTGCCGCTGTATATAGCTTTGTTGCATTGCTAAGTATAGGCATTAATATAAATTCGTGGATAATGGGGTTAGTGGCAGGTAAAATAGCTGAGCTGAGCATAGGTGAAGGACTTAAACACTCTTTAATATTGATCTTAACATCTTTATTATCTCAGATCATTCTAATATTTCTTTATATACCTTTCTAAGAATCTAATGATTCAAATATTTACATAAGGTTTTGAAAGACTGCTACTCATAAATCCTCTGGCCATCCCTTTCGTATTATAATACATGATGATCTCTCCTAAAGATGATAATATTATAGCTCCAGCAGTATTTCCTCCAAACAATTCTTCTAATTCTCTAAAACTCTCTACAGTAGCCTTATAAAGATCATTGAGATATCTATAGCTCAAAGCTATAGATCTGCATAGTGAGATAGTCATTATAGTCTCTCCAACTCCTGTAGCTGAACAAGCCACATTTCTATCAGCATAAAAACCTGCGCCAGGAATTGGAGAGTCTCCTATTCTACCAGGAAGTTTAAACCATATCCCCCCAGTACTTGTTGCAGAAGCTAATGTGCCGTAGATATCTAATGCTACAGCTCCCACAGTATCTCCGAGAGAAATAACTCTATCTATGATCTCAAGGTTCTTTCTATAATAAGGAGGCAAGATCTTCTTATTTAAAGCGTCTTTATATCTTCTATTGATGCTCTCGTTAATCTCTCTCTTCTCTAAGCCAAACAATTTTGCTAGCTCATCAGCACCTTCGCCTCCTATTAAAACATGGTCTGTCTTCTCCATAACAATTCTCGCCAGCTTAATTGGATTTTTCACATATCTACTCATAGCAACGGCTCCCGCCTTCATAACAGATCCTATCATTATGCCGGCGTCCATTTCGGCAACGCCCTTTATATTGAGAGAGCTTCCGTATCCTGCATTAAAAATCCCTGAATCCTCAAGTTTTGATACAGCGTATTCCACTACATCTACGGCCTCAGACCCTTTCATCAGAAGTTCATATGATTCTACCAGCAGTTTCTCTATAAAATCTGTTATTCTTCTCCGTGTATCTTCATCAACATCCCATGCTCCAGCTCCTCCATGAACAATTATGATAGGTCTCTCACTTTTAAATCTCTCGATATGTCCTAGACTCAAGATGTACACCGAAACAAGTTACTATAGGCGATAAATAATTTTTATCTATAAGAGTGAGGATGCTACTCCTCTAAATTCTCAAGATCTTTAAGATCTTTTATTGGTAGCGATAATCTTTTTCTCTTCAGGTCTCTCATAAGTCTATTCATATTTTGATAATATAACAACAGTTGTTTGACGTCCTCTATGTTTGTTCCTGATCCTATGGCGATTCTACGCATTCTAGATCTGTCGATTATCCCTGGATTTTTAAGCTCCTCCTCCGTCATAGACTCAATTATGTGAAGCCATTTTCTCATTGTTTTCTCACTAATTTTCATATCATCTTCTCTCAAAGGCAGATTTGCGAGACCTGGTATCATCTGAAGAATCTTGGCTAAAGGACCCATTCTCAAAATACTCTTGATCTGGAGGTATAGATCTGGCAACGTTATCTCTCCTTTTGCAAGAGCTTTTCTCATTCTCTTCTCCAGCTTCTCGCTCTCCTCTAAAGCTCTAAACTTCTCAAGAAGACCTTCGATATCTCCTAAGCCAAGCAGCCTTCCCACAAATCTTCTTGGGTTAAAAACTTCTATTTCATCTACATTCTCTCCTACTCCAATAAATTTTATTTTTGCTCCTGTTGCTACAACAGCTGATAAAGCTCCTCCACCTCTTGCAGATCCATCTAATTTTGTGACGATTATAGAGCCTATGGGAGTTGCCTCATGAAATCTTTTGGCAAGTTCATAAGCTTTCTGACCAATTGTTGCATCAAGAACAAATATTATCTCATCGGGAGAAACAGCCTCAGCTATAGCTTTCATCTCGTCTAACAATGCCTTCTCCTCACCATATCCATGTCTACCTGCTGTATCTATAATAATTATGTTGCAACCATCTTTAACAGCCTCTCTGACGCCGTCTACAGCTATTTTCACAGGATCTGAGGAATCGCCTCTGTATACAGGAACATTTATCTTGTCGCCTAATTGTCTAAGCTGTTCATATGCTCCAGGTCTATATGTGTCAGCAGCAACCATACAAGGTCTGTAACCAAGCTTCTTATAATACAAGGCTAACTTAGCACATGTGGTGGTCTTCCCAGATCCCTGAACACCTATCATCATAATCACATACGGTTGCTTCGACGGCGTTATCTGAGGAGAGACATCTCCGCCAAAAATTCTCACCAGATTATCATAAACTATCTTTATAAACCAGTCTCTTCTAGTAAAACCTGGAGGAGGATTAGAAGATAAGGCCTCTTCTCTGATTTTTCTAGTCAGCTCATATACTATCTTCACATTAACATCAGCAGAGATCAAAGTTTTCTGCAGATCTTTTATAAAATTGTCTACAGCCTTTTCATATACATCAGAGCCTTTCAAAAACTTTGATACAAGATCTTTAAGTGTCTCAAGACCTTTCATAAAAAAACCTTTTAAGATTAAATAGTGTTCAGCCTCTTACATTCATAATAATTCTTCTCCCCATCACAACCCAATATTCAACTTCTTTACCAGGGCCTAACCTTTTGACAAGCTCTTGATCTGTTGGAAGAGATAACTCAAAAGTCTCATAAGTCTCTGAATCCATTATCTGAACAGTAGATCCTGTCAAAGCAATTATCTGACCAATTCTCTTGTCTATTATAGGCACCTCAACTCTTGTGTCAACAGGAGCAACCATAGTTTTCCTTGCACCAGTGAACAATGAGATAGCTACAACATGTGCCTTAGCAGAACCATGTTTTCCAGTCTTAGCCTTAGATATCTCTACTACTCGACAAGGTTCGCCATCTATAACTACAAAACTACCCTCTTTTAGATCTCCTAATTCAGCAAATGTCACACTCATATTACACACCTAATTATAATCTTCTAAAAATCTTAATAACGTTTTTAAAACAATTTTAGTGAAAGATAAATAAGTTCTCAGGATGATCATGCTTGTCTTCCTCTGATGAAGATGTTTATCATGCCGAGCAGTATAGACAATGTATATATAAACCTGTTGCTATCGTCATACTTAATAAAGATAATGCCGATGGCCTCAGAAAGACTCTTGAAAGCCTAACAAAACAATCCTGTCCTGTATGCGAATGTTATGATATATATATATTCGACGGTGGCAGCATAGATGATTCTAAAAAAATTGCCGAAGATTTCGCTAAAAAGATAAACTGTATCAGATTCATTGAACAAAAGATCAAGGGTGGGACAGGTCCTGCTAGAATAGAGGCTGTGAAGCTTCTTAGAGAAAAAAATTATAAAATTATTATATGGGGAGATTCTGAGAACGTCTATGATAAAGACTATATAAAGAACATCATAAGAAGATATTGCCACGAGAGAGAGAAGATCTCAAGAGATAAATACATCATAATATCAGGAAGATCTGTTGTTAAAATAGATAGTATTTGGTCAAGAATCTTCTTCTGGTATCATATATATCATCAGATATTTCCGAGAGGAGTTGGAGATAGACATGCTCCTGGTAATAATAAGGCCGTAGAAGCTGATATATACAAACTATTTATATATCCGCCATGTATAAGAAGTGAAGATTTTATATTCTCATATTTTATCTATAAGAATTTTCGAGAAAAAATAGTGTATCTTCATGAGAAAGAGTCTATCGTGTTGGTATCAATGCCTCAAACATTTAAAGAGATAATCAGATGGCAAAGGTCTAGGGTTAGAGGAGTAGTGGAGTGCTCAAGAATAATAGGTCTAAAGATTCCTCCTGACTTCATATATTGGCTAAGTTTTCTTATATATAATGTCCTCATGATCTCTCTTTACATACTCACTCTAAATATAATTCCAATAATCTTTTATCTAACGACTGTTGTTCTAACAAGCATTTTTTTATACCTAAGATCATTAGGCAACATAGAGAGATCTAGCGTATTTACAGGTTTTCTAGGATATATAGGTCTAGTTCTTCATTCTATCTTCACAACATATTATGTGCTAAAATACATAAAGTCTAAATAATCGAAAGATCAATTTATTATATATATAAGTCTCTCATCATAATCTAAATTGATAAAACCATGTTTATCTATGAGAGGGAAGTATAAGTGAAAATTCCGCTTGATTATATCTGTGTGAGGACCGGCGTGCTCTGCCCTAGATGTAGAAGACTTGTTGAGTCAGGAGCTGTCTCAGAGTTTGAGATTAACGTGATGAAAAATTTGATAGAGCTTGAAGAGAATGATCCTGAGTTTAGACAGTTTTTAAATGATTTCACATATATAAAAGCTTATAAATATGGAGACGCGCTGTTAATATTGGGAGAATTCGTCTCGAAACAAGATCAGAGAATTTTACAGAGGCTGGCTAAAGCGTTAGGTGAGAAACTAGATATGAAAGTAAGAATTGTATCTGTAGCATCTAAAAAAGATATAAAATCTTTAGTATCTCAACTTATTTTTCCAGCAAGAGTTTTAGGAGTAAACATAATATGGCTGCCAGACGGATCTCATCAATATATCATAAGGATACCAAGAACAGATCTTAGGTATATGCCATTGTCTACCGATAGTATAGAGAAGTTTATTGAGGCGGTAAGCGGAGAGAATGTGAAGATAAGAATAGAGTAAATTATATAATGATCATAATAACTTAACTATGTTCTTCTTAAAGATCTCTCTGAGAAGATTAGTCGCATAACCGCCTTTATCTAGACAAAAATATAGTTTGTCTCTATCTATTCTAATATTTTCAACAGGCGATATAATGAATCTTTTTAAAACAAATCTCTTAAGACCTGTGTATCTCTTGATGTTCATATAAAGATCTTTATAAGACACCTCTAGATTTTGTTGAACAATCATTTCAAAAAGATCTTTTATACCACTATATATTTTAATCCCGTCTTTAAGAACATTTATCATTAAATAAGGTAGTTTCTTAGATCCTATATATGTAGAACCTAGTTTTTCATCATCTAGATTCTCTACAACAAGACCATATTTAATCCATCTTTTAGAGACATATAGATTGAATAGGTATGAGAAAAACGCCGAGATATAGAATCTTATGATGCTTCTCGGGACACCCTTAAATAGTTCTATCATATTGCTTGATTTTTTGATACATAAATTTTCACAAATTATTCTCTCGATCCATGACCAGCTTTTTTTCACATATATCTTTTTACATTTCTCACATATATCACAAGATTCATGAGGATAACAAATCATCATGTTGACAAGCTCATCAATGCGATCTTCAATGATGTATCTTCCTAAAAGATGTGTGATATTTCTACGAACACCAAATCTTTGATAAGAATAATAATTAGGTAAATAACCTATTTTCTTAATAATCTCTATGATCTCTCTGAATCTATCTTCTTCAGATGTAAGCTTTGGAATAGTGATGATAAAACAGTTTCCTAACAAGATCTTTTTAGAGAACAGCTTCTTGGGATATATACCGATGAAATATGTCTCGATATTATCTTTCTTAAGATACACAGAGAAGTTACTGGGTTTGTAGACACCTATAAATTGATACGTATCTGCTGATCTATCTTTTAAACCTAAGTAATAAATCTTCTCTGAATTAAATAATTTTTTCATAAGTTTTATAGCTGTCAAAGAGTCTAGATCTTTTTTATGTAATATATAAAGATACAGCTTGTCATAGACGCTTGATAGCATCATATAATTTGGCTGATAATTTTGAGAGGCTAACCCTAGATGTTTTAAATATTCTAATACCACAAAATTCTCATGACTAAGCTTTTCCAAAGGTTCTAAATAAAGATTTTCCGAAGTCATATAACAGTATAAACCGATCTTTTTATCGATGTCAAGACTGGTATCGAGACATCTCATAAAAATCTTTACACCTTTAGAAATCTATAGAAGAGGAAGATCTCCAGAGATCATATCTATCAAATCTGATGGTGCAGGACCTATTCCTACAGCCGTTAAAGTGCCTGGAGGAAGCTCAGTTTTTCCAGCATCTCTTATTATGGAACAGGGAAGTTTATTAGAGACGCATTTATTATATATGTCAAGAAGTCTCTCCTCGTTTTCTACTCTTACAACGATCTTCTTCATACCTTGCTCAACCCATTTATTCACCCATGTACTCCACTCTTTTTCATTAATAGCCTTAAGAACAGCATCTACAGAGGCGTGAGCGACTTGAACAGCTAGCTTACCTTTACTCATCTTAAGGTCAGATCTGACGACTATCACTTGTTTATACTCTTCATACATTCTTCTCTCAATATACAGAATATTTATTAAGAAAATATTTTTCAACATTTTTTAGACCTTTAAAAACATGTATCATAATGATCTTGGTCTAAGCTCTCTCCTATAACACTAGGCACGAAACATGTTAGAATAACATATATTAATAAGACTGTACAGTTAATATTTTAAAAGGGTGTATTTTCATATCCGAGGCTTCTGAGAAACATTTAGGTAGAGTTGTAATTAGAGTTAGAGGAATAGTTCAGCGAGTAGGCTTCAGATATTGGATCTATAAACATGCGAAGAAAAGATCTTTAGCAGGTTTTGTAAAAAGCGAGCCAGACGGATCATTGCTTATAGTTGCAGAAGGTCCTAAAAAAGATCTTGAGTATTTAATCGAGGTCTCGAGAGAAGGTCCTCCCAGTGCAGTAGTAGAGGATATAGAGGTTAGATGGGAGGATTATAAAGGAGAATTTCAAGAATTTAAAATAGCTTTCTAGAGAACATCATAATTTTTACAAAAGATCTTTTTTCTTCTCAAGCAATTTCAATAATTCATCAGATAATCTATCTAATATTTTTTTAGATAATGCGAATAATTCACCTAAAGTCTTTTCTTCAAACATTTTATTAAAAACAGGCTCGAGTTCTTTAACAAATCTTTTCACCATAGAACTTGTCTTATCAAACCACGGTCTCTTTGATAGAGCGTAGCTAGAGACTAAATATTCGATAGCCGCGATGTCCATTGCTAGATCCATGATCTCTAGAGACTTTAAAGCGGCGTTATAAGAGTTGCTGACATGATCTTCTTGAGAGGCAGACGTTGGAGTAGTAAAAATTGTAGAAGGATAGACCAGGAGAGATATTCTATTAAGAAGCGATGAGATAGTATACTGAGCAATCATCAAGCCTACATCCTCTTTCTCTGTTAAAAATGGTGGAAGACCTCTATTTAAATTAGGATCTAATATTGTAAATACTCTTCTATCAACCTGTATCAATGGTTGAACAACTAAATGAGCAAGATAATCCATAGCATTAGCTATATATACTCCGTAGAAGTTTCCTCCACTAACACATTCTCCATCAACAAAAACTGGATTGTCACTAGACGAATTAATCTCTCTATCAACCAGGTCTCTGACATGGATAAGACCTTCATAGAAGCTTCCCAATATTTGAGGGATCGTTCTAAAACTATATCTGTCTTGTATAATATCTTTATTCTCAACAGAAGAGTCCTCAAGAATCATATTTAAGATCCTAGATATTATCTTGAGACTCTCATATCTTTTGAGACCTGCAATCTTCTGAGAGAAATGTTGTTTAGGAGTTGCCATGGCCTCTATGGATATAGAGGATGTTATGATAAGTGATATTAGAAGTTTATCTGCTTTATAAGTTGCGTGAGAAGCTACTGAGGTGCTCATAGCGGTGTTATTGATGATGCTTAAAAAATCTTTAGGTTTAGGCCTCAAAGGTTCTATACCATGTTCACGCATAATCTCTTCCGCATAACCTCTTCTACCGTTTTCATCTTCAACCAGACCTTTGCCATATAATGATAAACCTATGTATGACATTGGCGCAAGATCGCCGCTTGCACCTAGGGAGCCATATCTAGGAACTAGAGGGATTATATTTTTATTTAACATCTCTACAAGAAGCTCTATTACATAAGGATCAACAGCTGAGTATCCCAGACTTAACTGTCTAGCTAATATGATCATGGCTCCTCTGACAATCTCTCTTGGAAGAAAATCTCCCACTCCAGCTGCATGTTGCATCAAGATCTTGATGTGATAATATTGTTCTGGCGACGACACTTTTTTTGTCAGCTGAGCTCCTAAACCTGTGCTGACACCGTAGCATACGCCTCCGCTCTCTATATATCTAAGAAATTTCTCTCTAATCTCTCTTAACTCATTAATTTTTTTATCATCTATATAGAAGCTAACTTTCTCGTTAACCGAATATCTATAGACATCTCTATATGAAAGGTCTTTTGATAAATCGATTCTAGGACTCAAAAGTTATCAACCACCAAGTCTAACATATGTTGCGTAATAAATATTTCATCTAAGGAGTATTTTTATGGTGATATAGATTTACTTAAGACGTATAGAAGAGTTATTTACAGAGCCTGGATCTTTATTAATAAGAGATCCTAATGATCTTAGATTCAAAAACTTTGTCGTAAAAGACGTGTCGAAATGTGTTTCTGAAAATAATATCTGCATAATAGGATATCCGTGGGATTGGAATACTGCAGGCGATCCCGGAGCTAGATACGCTCCCTCTATATTAAGAAAATACTTATACGAGTATAATATAATAAGTCTAGACAAAAATATTAATATATGCGACTTAGGAGATGTAAAGATTGCTCCAGGAGACTCTCTTATAAGCGAGAGAAGATTTGAAGAAGCATTAGATATCACACAAAACATATGCAAAAGATTCATAGTATTAGGAGGAGATCATTCTTTAACAAAAATTGTTGTAAAAAATATTCTTAAAAAACATGATGAAATAGATCTTTTGATATTTGATGCTCATCTGGATATGAGAAAATTATCTGAGGGAAAGTCTTCAGGCACTTATTTGAGAGAAGTTATTGAAGAGTTTGAGAGACGTGTGAATCCTATAGTAATAGGATATAGAGAGCATTCTAATCCTATGTACATGATCGATTATGCGAAAGAGAGAGGGGTCAAGCTAATAGATATAGATCATGTGAAAAAGACTTTTCATGAGATACATAAAGAGATAATGAGATATCTCAAGTCTAATAACATATATATATCTATTGACGCCGACGTGTTAGACCCTTCTCAGTGCCCAGGGGTGAATTCTATATCTCCAGACGGCTTATTTCTTAGAGAGCTTAGAGAGATGTTGAGAAACATCATATCGATCCAGGGAGTGAGAATTTTAGGTGCAGACATCGTAGAGATAGTGCCTAAAAAAGATCTTGGCGACTTATGTATACGAAACATGGCATTGATAACGTTAGATTTAATAAAATATTTCATAACTTCTGGTTAGATGATCTATATAATATTCTGCCTCTTTTAATCACATATTTAATTAGATCTCTCTTTCTTAAATAACCTATATATCTGTAACTTTTTACATTTAATATAACAAGATCTGCTTGAAAACCCTCTTTGATAGAACCGATCTTCTCAGTTCTCAGACTATAAGCGGCATTGACAGTTGTTGCTGCAATAATGTTTGCAGGCGGTATAGAGAAATATATTGAAGCAAGATTCATGGTCTCTATCATATCAAGATTCATCAGCGCAGGAGAATGATCTGTTGTTAATGCAATTATGCCATTATTTCTTAGTAGGGTATATACATCAGGCATCTTTTTTGCGATATATATCGAGGTTGTTGGAGATAATATCGCTACTATGTCACTTTTAGCAATTTTTTCTAAAACCTCTCTAGGAGTGTTATTCAGATGATCTATAGATACAGAGCCTATCTCGAGACCTAAGTCGCTACATTTAATATAAGCAAGCTCATCAGCATGAATCCTAGCTTTCAAACCTGCTGAAATTCCATTCGATAATATTTTTCTGCTTTCATCAACATTAAAAGCTCCTGAGTCGCAGAATACATCTATAAAAAGAAAATCTTTTTTAACAGCCTCTGGAATAAGCGTCGAGATGAATCTATCTATAAACTCCTTTCTCTCAAATCCAGGAGGTATTACATGAGCAAGTAATGTAGGGATCACATCTATCTCAACATCTCTTCTAACTATCTCAAGCGCTCTGACGAGCTTAAGCTCGCTATCAATATCTATACCATAGCCCGTCTTTATCTCTATCGTGGTCACACCACTTTTCACGAACTCATAGATTCTTTTTACAGTCTCTTTAACTAACATATCTAAAGATGTTTTAGAAGTCTCTCTCATAGTTCTTATTATACCGCCGCCTCTAGACAAGATCTCATCGTATTCAGCTCCAGATAAAATCATTTCATACTCGTCTTCTCTGGCACCTGCATAAATCAGATGTGTATGAGGATCTATTAGGCCTGGTATTGCTATAGAATTTTCTGCATCAATTTTTAGAGAAGCATCAAATTTATAAAGATCTTTTCTCTCCCCCACGTAAAAAATTTTTCCATCTTTTATAGCTATAAAACCATCATATATAATGCCAAGATCTTTTTCTTTAGCGAATCCTCTGACCACCTGTGGCAACGATACGATCTCTGACAAATTATATATGATAAGATCTGTCTTAATACTCAAAAAATAACCTCAGAAGCTTATTTTATCATAGGAGCCTTTATATTTTTCTCTTTGACAATCCTGATAGAGGTTTCGTAGCCTGCATCTGCATGTCTAATAACGCCGATCCCAGGATCAGTTGTTAAAACATGTTTAGCTCTGAAATCGCTCTCTGGAGTCCCATCAAGAACGAGACCGAGACCTGCATGAATGCTATAGCCTATTCCTACGCCACCACCATGATGAACACATACCCATGTAGCTCCTGCAGAGGCGTTTAATAAAGCATTTAACACAGGCCAGTCCGCTATGGCATCTGAGCCGTCTTTCATTCCTTCTGTCTCTCTATACGGTGATGCCACAGATCCTGAGTCCAAATGATCTCTTCCTATCCATATAGGTCCTATGACGCCTCTTCTAACAAGCTCATTTATTCTTAATCCGAAAGCAGCTCTCTCTCCATACCCCAGCCACACAACTCTAGACGGCAGACCCTGGAATTTAACAAATCTTCTGGCATTCTCAATCCATCTAACAAGTCTTTTATTATGTCTAAACATTTCAATGACCTCATCATCTAAAATCTCTATATCTTTAGGATCTCCTGTGAGAGACGCCCATCTAAAAGGTCCTCTACCCTCTTCAAACATAGGTCTTATATATGCCTGAACAAATCCTGGAAATGAAAAAGCCTCAGAATACCCGGCCTCGTAAGCCATTCTTCTTATATTATTACCATACTCAAATACTACAGAACCTCTTCTCATAAAACCTACCATAGCCTCCACTTGTCTTCTCATGCTTTCCATACTCATCTTCTTATACTTCTCAGGATCTTTATTTCTCAAGATCTCAGCCTCTTCAACTGACAGTCCTGATGGGATATAGCTCAAAGGATCGTGGGCAGGCGTCTGATCAGTGACCACGTCGGGCTTGAAGCCTTCTTTATATAATTGCCAATAAATGTCTGAGGCATTTCCTAGTAAACCTATTGAATAGCCTTCTCCTCTCTCTAAATATCTATGAGCAAGATCAAGAGCTCTGTCAAGACTGTCTGTCCACGTATCAAGATAGCCAAATCTGATTCTTCTCTCAATCATTTTTTTATCAACTTCAACAACAATAGCGACCCCGCCATTCATTTTAACAGCTAAAGGCTGGGCGCCGCCCATCTCTCCAAGACCTGCGGTAAGCACTAGTTTTCCTTCTAAACTTCCTCCGAAATGTTTCTCAGCAGCAAATGCAAAAGTCTCGTAAGTGCCCTGAAGAATTCCTTGAGTACCTATATAAGCCCAACAGCCAGCAGTCATCTGACCAAACATTGTAAGTCCGCGTGTCTCCAGCTCTCTGAAATAATCCCAGTCAGCCCACTTAGGAACGATCAATGCATTAGCCATTATAATTCTTGGCGCAAGCCTGTGAGTCTCAAAAACAGCCACAGGTTTGCCACTTTGAATAACAAGAGTCTCGTCACTTCTCATTGTAAGCAGAGTATCTACTATAGCCTCAAAAGCCTCCCAATTTCTACAAGCTTTTCCAGTGCCTCCATAAACAATCAAGTTCTTAGGATCTTTAGCAACATCAGGATCTAACACATGAAAAAGCATTCGAAGAGCTCCTTCGATCTGCCAGTCTCTAGAGTCTGTAAACATCTCTTTGGTTTTTATTGCTCTCACAGTCCTGGTAGCAGGATCATAGAAACCTTTTTCAATAAGTCTTTGAATAGGTCTAAAAACATAACTCAATAAAATCACCGATAAAAATATTTCCTAGGCATATTTTTAGTTTTTAAGCTTTGAGTATGTTTAGATGTTTAATATTTTATACTTTTGTAGTCACATGTACAATAAAAATAATATCTGTGACACAGACTTATGAAATGGGATCTTAATATGTCATCACAGAGCAAGAGGCTAGTACCTATCTCAGAGAACGTTGTCAAAGAACTTATGGAGTTCTCTAGCAGAATAGGCATCCCTTTTAGAGAATTAGTTGAGAAGATCCTCATATCATTTGCTGAAGTCTCTCGCACAAATCCTCATTTGATCAACATAATATATAATTTCGATCTATTAGAAGATCTTAGGAAGATCGGAGGGATCATACTTCCTCAAAATTTTATTAATAAGCTTATTGAGAAGATGAGTGATGAAGATCTTGAGGAGCTAAGAGAGGAGCTGAAAAGATCATCTTCATGGCTGGGTCTTCTAGTGAAGGTTAAGAGAGGAGGGTCTTTAGAAAACATGATTGACATACTAAAGATCTGGCTGTCAAACATGAAGATTGATGTGATCCCATTACAAAACGAGAAGGATCTATATAAGATAGTGATCTCATCTCCTGAACAAGATGAAAGAACAGGTCTTCTCATAGAAGCAATTATTGAGGGAGTCTCAAAAGCATTTGATGCTACAATAATATCGAGAGATATCGAGAAAGGAATAGTTGTCACAGTGATCAGATATGGTCAGAGCTAGAAAGACTCTTGGGATTGACAGAGAAATTGTTGAGAAGATAAAAATTATATCTAAAAATCGAGGAATGTCTGTAGCAGAGTATATCAGAAGATTATTAAATAGTGCTATTCTATTAGAGGAGTCAGGACTTTTTGCCCCTAAAATATTAGATGATGCCAGATATGAACATATACTTTCTTCTTTCAGATTTATTCTTTTCCCACAAGATCTTCTTATAAACAAAGATTTCAGCAAAGAAGATTATGTAAGAGCCAGAGAATACGGTGAAAAGATCGGAAGAACATTTCATGAGATGTTAATAGATGCGCAACCTTTCATAGAGAAACTTGGAGAGTCAGCTGGAATACTGATTAAAAGAAGTAACGACCTCGTAGTTATGAAGACAGATGATTTTAGAAGAATTATTGCTGAAATGATAGCCGGCGTTGCCAGAGGTAATGGCTATAAAATATCTGAGACAGAACAGATCATAACAATAGATCTGAATAAAAAATCTTCTTCTTATTAAATACGACAGATATATAGGTAAAGGAGAGATCACTTGATGTAATTAAGAAGTTTTAAAAAGTTCAAATATTAGAGATTATAGATACCGAGGCGACTTGAAATACCTGTAGAATATTTTGTTTCATCTGAAATTTTTTATGGAGGGTATAGAGGATAGATACTGAAGACATATACACATCATTGATCTCTTATATTAATAGAATAGTGAAGTCAGATGACATATTCTATAAGAAGCTTGTTATGTTAGCTGAGAAATTAGTAGAGCTGAACAAGATTAGAGCTGTCTCTCTAAATCATTCTATCATGGAGCTTTTAGTAGCTAAACATCTTTTTGATCAAGGTTATGAAAATGTTGATATTGAAGTTAAAATAGATGATCTGTTGATAGCCGATGTAGTGGGATATAAAGAGGCTAAGGTAGTTGTTGAGATAGAGACTGGTTTTGTCCCAGCAGAATATGCTTCTGAGCCAAACTCTTATCTAAGAGCTAGATTAGCTAGTAAAATAGCTAGATACAGTTTTTATGCTGACGTCTTTATCTTAGCATTTCCCACATATTATATTCCTCCTATTCCTAAAATTCTTCTTCAAAGACCTCATGACAGAGACCCCATGATCTTAAGAGACTTGAAGAGTCTTATAGATAAATATTATAAGAATCCTCCAATAGATTATGAATATTTGACAAAAGCTTATTTACATAAACTTTATATGCTTGATATAGATGAGGGAGTGGTTAAAGAGCTCTCTCCTGAAGAATTAAACGAGTTTTATAATATAGCTAGAAACATCAGTATTTTGTCAGATAAAAACAGTTATGAACATACAAAAACTTATTATTAAGAAGACTAAAATGAGTAGTGGAGAGCGGTGTAGTTTTATTGAGAAATACAAAAGATATTTTAGAAATAAGTGATGAAGAAAATCTTATGAAACTCAGGTCTGAATATTATGATCAGCTCAGGTCTGTTGAAGAGAGAAGACAAAAGATTATCGAAGATCTTAAGAAGATAAGATCAGAAAGATCATCATATGTTAATGAAATCAAAAAAACGAGAGAGGATCTTAGAAAGATCTCTGAGACTAAGAGACAGCTAGTTGAGAGACTTAAAGAACTTAAAAATAGAAAAAGAGAGCTGAGAGAAAAATTTAAGGTGCTTATATCAAGACTTATAGAGATGAGATCTTCTATACCTGAGCTAAGAGAGTTAGATAAAATATCTCTCAATATGATCAAGGAGAAGATAGATAAGCTGGAGTGGAAGATTATGACAGGTCAAGTAGATCCGGAGGAGGAGAATAGAGTTATCAAAGAGATAGCAAAACTTGAAGATACTTTAAATAGGATCATTAGAGCAAGAAAGGTTAGAAATGAGTTAAACGAGATCAAGGCGGAGGTCATGAGCATAAAAATAGAGTTATCAGAAATACAGAAAGGCATTGAAGAGATAAATAAAGCTTTATCTGAGATTAGTAAAGAAGAGAACATCTTAAGAGATAATATTAATAGATTAAGCAGTCTGATCAATGAGATAGATGACAAAATAACTGAGAAACAAAACATGTTAAATGAACTTAATAAAGAGAAAGATGATCTGAGAAATAAGATATCAGAAGTCTCTCAGAAGATTAAGAGAATAAGAGAGGAGAAGACCAAGGCCAGAGAGAAAGAGGTTCTCGAAAGAATTAAAAAGAGAGCTGAAGAAAAATTAAATAAAGGAGAGAAACTCTCATACGAGGAGTTGATCGCATTATATGGAGAAGATGTCTCAAGAGAAGACGTTAGTGATAATAATAGATTATGATAACGATATTGGAAGAATAGGATTTAAAACCCCGATCAAAGGTTACGAAAAAGTTCTTGAGACAGCCCAAAGATTCGGTCTTGCCAAACCTCAAGACTCTGATCTTAACTCAATTTTTGCAGCACTTAAGATATACAATGATCTTAAGATGAAGGGCTACGAACCTGATATAGTAATTATTGCTGGAAGCGAGTCAGGAGGTCTTGAGGCTTTTCAAAATATAAAGAATCAGTTGAAAGAAATTTTGAAAGATAAGAGTTATAGCTCAGCGATCATAGTTTCAGATGGCGGCGAAGATGAGAAGGTGTATCCACTGATCCAATCTATGATACCTGTAGAATATATTGAGAGAGTCGTCGTTGAGCAAGCTAGAAGTGTTGAGGCAACATATATATTGTTATGGAGATACTTTAGAAAGATATTAGAAGAGCCTAGGTTATCCAAGATCCTTATAGGCTACCCGGGTATTATATTACTTGTGTTCTCAATATTAGCACTCGCCAATCTCCTGGTTCAGGGCGTATTAGTATCGATCTTGATATTAGCCATCATAATGATATATAGAGGATTTTATTTAGAAGATCTTTTAATAAACTCGTGGCGGAGAAATCCTGCGAGAATGTTCTCGTATGTAGGCGGCATATTTGTATTAGGTATAGCAATAATGTTAACATATGCTATAATATCTTCGGAGGCTCCAGTCAAAGGCTCTTGGTACTATGTAATAGGACTAGCCTTATCATCTACATCATGGATCTATGCATTAGGACTTTCACTACCTTTTATAGGTGAGGCTGTGAACAGAATTATAAAAAGATCTTTTAGAGTATGGAAGTATTTGATGACCATTTTAGCAATCATTTATCTATCATTGATTCTTAGAGACATAGGTGTGATACTCACACAGATACCTCCTAATCCTACATCTGATGTTATGATGACATATATAATCCAGAGCAGATTGATTGAGAAAAGTCTCATAGGACTAATAATAATCATCATAGGCTCAGCCGTTCTTGAGATGATCGGAAGAATTTATTATAGTCGAATAAAGAAGATAGCTACATAATTTATCTCTAGTTATAAAAATCTTTTATTTTCTGAAGATGTCAATAATGATCTCTCCAATATCATGTTTTTAATTAAATTTGATTTGAAAATAATTATTAAGAGAACGAAATTGACTGAAGAAATAGATGAATACATATGTTCGCACATAAAAAGGATCTGTAGAGAGACATGTTCTGAAAAGAGTCTCTCTAAAGAAGATTTTAATAAGTGTATTGAGAGGTGCGTTGACGAATTAAAGAATAGATGCGAAAAGAGAAATTATTGACAAAAATAAATTAAAATAAGTTAACCGATATTCTAGAAGAAGTAATATATATCTTTCGAAAATATATTAGTTATCTGAGGGCATAATATTTCTATGAGTGAAGATAAGAAAACACTTGATCTTGAGGTATTCATCTTAGACATATCTTATGAGGTAGTAGGAAATTCTCCTGTGATTCTTATATGGGGAATCGATAGAGAAGGCAGGAGGATTCTTATCAAAGATCATAGTTTTAGACCATATTTCTATTTTTTACCATATGAAGACGCAGATGTTTCTGAGAAAGAGATCATATCATCTATAAAAAAGATCAGCAGCCCCAGATCTCCTATAACCGAGGTTTCACCTGTATCAAAAAAATTATTTGGAAGAGAAGTTAAGGCTTATATGGTTAAGACAGTCATACCTGAGGCTGTGAGAGAGTATAGAGAAAAGATCAAGGATCTTCCCTTTGTCAAAGAGGTTCTAGAAGCTGACATAAGATTTGCTATGAGATATTCTATAGATAAAGATCTTGCCCCCAGCACGTGGCATGTTCTTAGGTTGAGAGAGGTCTCCTCATCAGGCGTTTATAGAGTAGATGGCGAGTATGAGCTGATCGATATTATAAATAGAAATGTGAGTAGTGTTCCTCCACCACTTAGGGTAGTGGCTTTTGATATTGAAGTATATAATCCAAGAGGATCTCCTAGAGCTGATATAGATCCTGTGATTATAATTGCCGTCATGAATGATAAAGGAGAGATCTATCAATTTGTTGCTGAGGATCATAATGACAGAGATGTTATACAAAAGTTTGTAGATTATATAATAAAATATGATCCTGATGTATTGGTTGGATACAACACTTCATTATTTGATCTTCCATACTTAATTGAGCGTGCTAAGAGAAACAGGATTGTTTTAGACATAAGTAGAAGAAAAAATAGCGAACCTAGACAAAGTGCCTACGGACACATATCTATATCGGGAAGACTTCATGTGGATTTATATCATTTTGCAGAAGAAATATCAGAGATCAAGATAAAAAGTCTTGATTATGTGGCAGAATTCTTCGGTGTGATGAAGAGAAGCGAGAGAACTAATATTGAATGGTATGATATATATAAATATTGGGATGATCCTGAGAGAAGAAAGATTCTTCTTAAATATTCTAGAGATGATGTGATCTCTACGTATGGAATTGCTGAAAAGATTCTTCCATACGCCATTCAGTTATCAGCTTTAACAGGACTACCACTAGATCAGGTTGGGGCGGCATCTGTAGGAAACAGATTAGAATGGTATCTTATTAGAGAAGCTTATAAATATAATGAGTTGGTGCCGAATAGAGAAGAGAGACCTTACGAGCCTTATAAAGGTGCAATAGTTTTAGAGCCTAAGCCGGGTATTCATGAGAATATTGTTGTACTAGATTTCTCTTCTATGTATCCTAATATAATGATAAAATATAACATTGGTCCAGACACTTTTGTCTCAGATCCTTCAGAATGTGATGTAATAGAATGTTACGAGATCCCTGGAACTAATTATAGATTTAGGAAAGATCCTCCTGGCTTTTACAAGAAGGTTTTAGAGACGCTTCTGAAGCTGCGAAAAAGCATTCGCGAAGAGATGAAGAAATATTCTCCAAATAGTGTCGAGTATAAAGTTCTTGATGAGAGACAGAGAGGCGTCAAGATACTAGCAAACGCCGCATATGGATATATGGGCTGGATAGGCGCGAGATGGTATTATAAACAAGGCGCAGAAGCTGTCACAGCTTTAGGAAGAATGATCATCACAAAAGCCATAGAGATCGCAGAGAAGTTGGGGCTGAAGATAATTTATGGAGACACAGACTCTTTATTCTTATATTACGATGAAAAGAAGATTAACGAGTTTATTAAAGAGATCGAAGAGAAACTTGAGCTCGAGATCAAAATTGACAAGATCTATAGAAGAGTTTATTTCACTGAGGCTAAAAAGAGATACGTCGGCTTAACCGTAGATGGCAACATCGACATAGTAGGATTTGAAGCCGTGAGAGGCGACTGGACAGATCTTGCGAAAGAGGTTCAAGAGAATGTTGCTGAGATAATTCTCAGAACAGGTAGTGTAGATAAAGCTATTGATTATGTCAGAAGAGTTATTCGAGAGCTGGAGGAGCGTAAGATTTCATATGAGAAAATTATTATATGGAAGACTATTACAAAAAGACTTGAGGAATATGAGGCACAGGCTCCACATGTGAGAGCTGCAAAGATCCTGTTAGCTAAAGGAGGCAGAGTAGCTATTGGAGATAAAATAGGTTATGTAATAATAAAAGGCTCTGGAAAAATAAGCGATCGAGCCATGCCATATATGTATGCAACTATTAATGATATAGATACAGAATATTATATTGAACATCAGATTATTCCTGCAGCAATGCGTATATTAAGTTATTTTGGGATCTCTGAGAAGACTTTAAGAGGATCTAAAGGTGTAAAAAGCCTGTTTGAGTTTACTGAGAAGAGAATTTCTTAAGGACTTCATCGAAAGTATATATCATGATCTCTTCATTAGTTGTCGAGACCTGAGATCCTATTCTGTAACCTATGAGAATTTTAACGCCTCTTCTCCTAGCTGATTCTACTAGACGTTGAGTCACTATTCCATCTAAAACAATTGCATATATATTTGTGTCGCCACTATTTTTCTCGAGAAACTCATAGAGATCTCTTACACTAATCTTTGAAAGCACATTCCACCCCTGATCATATATTATACATGTCAAAGTACCTGTAAGACTTTTTATATCTTCAACGACTGTAGAAGGTATTTGAATTCTCTCTATAGATCTCTCGACCTCTGCAGATATTTCAGCAGGTCTCTCGGTTTCCTTAACCTCTGTCTCTCCAGAGATCTTTTCTGTCTCTATTTTTTCTGAAACCATCTGAGAGACTGATTCTATAGGCTGTGTCTCAACTTTGATGGTCTCACTTGGAGAGACGGCTTGTGTTTGGATATTGATTGCCTGTTCTAATAGTCTCTCCTCCTGTTGAATCCGTGGCTGAGCTGGAGGCGCTGCCTCCACAGGCTTAACCTCTCTCTTCTTCTCTAACTGTTTAAGATACTCTGATAAAGGAATCATGTTTTTAAGAGCCTTCTCAATCTCTTTTATACTTAGCTCCTCAACCTCTCTTCCAGGCGGAGCTTTTGCTACATAATCAACTTTCATAGACTCTATCAAAGTCTTAAGAATCATGTCGCCTGCTCTGTCTCCATCTACAAATGCTATAACAGTCTTTTTCTGAGCAAGTTTAATAAGACTCTCAGGAACTCTCCCTTGAGCACCTTCGATCGCTATCGCATTTTTATAGCCTGCTCTGAGAAGATTTATGACGTCTGCACGACCTTCCACAACTATTATAGTATCACTTGTTGCAACTTCAGGACCTGCAGGCAATTTCTCTGGGCCGTAAGTGGTTATTGAGGCTATTTTTGTCACACTACTTATCTCATTAAGTATCTCCTTAAGATCTGGCGTCTTCTCTCTGCTCCATCTACTCATAAATTCCTTGGCTCTTTCAACAATTCTTCTGATCTTCTCCAACCTAAGATCTATAAGTTCTGTCACATGTATCTTAGCACTATAAGGACCTACTCTGTCTACAGTCTCAATCATTGCGGCGAGAAGAGCAGTCTCATTTTTATCAAGATTTGATGGTATGATTACTTCTCCAACGGTCTTATTCCCAACATTTTTTATCTCAACATATATTCTCCCGATCCTTCCTTTCTCTTGTAGCTCTCTAAGATCAAATTCTGAGCCGAATAAACCTTCTGTCTGTCCAAAAATTGCTCCAATAATATCGGGTTTATCTACAGATCCTTCCACTTCGATCTTTGCTTTAACTATATACTTCATATTATAGTCATCCTCCTACTAAGATTAGTGTTAGAAAATCTTAAGCTTAATTCTTAAAGAAACCTTAAGAAGCTTATCCAATAGATCATTTTAATGAACGATATTTAATATGTTGTAGGAGAAAATATGTTGTGGTATCATAATTGAATGATGAGAGAGAGACTACAAGAGGATTTGAGGAGACTAGATGGAACATTTCTAGAGAGAAAGATCTATTAGAGATCTGGGAGAAAGAAGGTTTGTATGATCCTGAGAAATATGGTGACCCTGATAACATATTAATAATAGATACTCCGCCGCCTTATCCATCTGGTAGATGGCATGTGGGAGCTGCCGCACATTATGCCCATATTGATATGATAGCAAGATATTTCAGAATGAAAGGTTATAGAGTGATAGTTCCTTGGTATGCTGATAGAAACGGTCTTCCTGTAGAAGTTCAGGTCGAGAGACTGAGAAATATTAACCCTCACGAGATCTCGAGAACTCCTGAGGGTAGAGAAAAATTTATCCAGATGTGTAAAGAAGAGTTAGACAAGATCGAGAGTGAATTAGTTAATATATGGCGTAGACTAGGATGCTCCTTTGAATACTGGCGAGATGGGACAGATAGTTCTAGCTATAGAGCTCTTACACAGACGACATTTCTGATCCTATGGCGTAAAGGACTGATCTATGAGGCGGAGAGACCAGTTTATTGGTGCCCTCGTTGTAGAACAGCTCTGGCAGAAGCAGAGCTTGAATATGTAAAGAGAAAAACCAAACTATATTATGTGAAGATCGAGATCCCTAGCCATGGCATAGAGATTATCGCAACCACAAGACCTGAGCTTATAGGAGCGATGGTTGCCATAGCATATAATCCGAGAGATCCTAGATATAAAGGTTTGGCAGGTCATAAAGCTATCGTTCCTATCTATGAATATGAAGTCCCGATCATAGAGTTAGAAGACGTAGATCCTTCCTTCGGAACAGGCCTTATGATGATATCTACATATGGAGATCTTAGAGATGTCAGAGTTGTCAGAGAGTTAGGTCTCAGGCCGAGACTTATAATAACAAAAGATGGACATATGAATGAGCTTGCAGGCCCTTTGAAAGGTCTTACGATAAGCGATGCGAGAGACAAAATAGTGAAGCTGTTAAGAGAAAAAGGTCTTTTAATAAAAGAGGAGGATCTTGATGAGAGAGAAATACCTGTCTGCTGGAGATGTAAAACGCCCATAGAGATCATCCATTCAAAAGAATTCTTCTTAAAACAACTAGATTTTAAAGAAGATCTTTTGAAGATAATTGATAAGATAAAGTTCTATCCTGAGATGCATAAGAAGAGGCTTATAGAATGGATTATGAATCTTAAGATGGACTGGCCGATCTCTAGATCAAGATATTATGCCACAGAAATACCTTTGTGGAGATGTAGTGTATGTGGAGAATATATTCTTCCAGAGCCCGGCAAATATTATAGACCTTGGAAGGATCCTCCTCCAGTAGATAGATGTCCTAAATGTGGAGCTGAAAAAGACAAGATCATAGGAGAGACGAGAGTGTTTGATACGTGGTTTGACTCTAGCATATCATCTTTATACGTCTCTAAATGGCTTAAAGATCAAAGGTTTTTTGAGAAAGCCTCATCAAATATTCTCAGACCTCAGGGATATGAAATAATAAGAACATGGCTTTATTACTCTATCTTAAGAGTTTATCAGCTCACAGGAAGACCGGCATTTCGTTATGTAAGGATCAGTGGTATGGGACTTGATGAGAGAGGAGAGGCTATGCATAAAAGCAAAGGAAACATTATAGATCCAGAGCCTTATCTAGAGAGATATGGCGCAGACGCCTTCAGATTTTGGGCGGCGGCCGCCGCAAAACTAGGATACGACTATAGATTTAATGAGTCAATTCTTAAAACAGGCTCTCTCTTCATAACTAAGTTATATAATATAGCAAGATTCGTCTCAACATTCAAACTGCCTTCGAAAGAAGAGATCTCTCTCAGAGAGATAGACAGATCTATACTTGCAGAGTTGAATGAGCTTATCAAAAAAGTAAGGAGAAGTATGGATGATATGGATGTTTTCGAAGCTATACATGCAATATATGAGTTCACATGGGATATTTTTGCCAGTAACTATCTTGAGCTTGTTAAACAGAGAGCCTATAATAATGACGGAAGATATTCAGAGAATGAGCAAAAAGCTGCATGGTATACTCTTCACATAGTATTATCCACAGTATTAAGAATGTTAGCGCCTATAATGCCTTTTGTGACTGATTATATATGGAGAAGACTTTATAAAAAAAGTATACATTTAGAGAGATTTCCAGAGCCGTCTGATGAATATGAGAAAGGAGATAGAAGACTTATAGAGCTTGCTATAAAGATCAATAGTGTTATATGGAGATATAAAAAGAGTCGTGAAATGAGATTCTCACAAGCAATTAAAAAGAAAATTTATATTGATAATCCACTTGCTGAGAAGTTTAAGGAGGAGCTCATAGATCTTCATAAAATAGATCATTTGATCATTGGAAGACCTGATAATCCTGAAGAATATGATGTTTTTGAAAACATGATCTATATCGAGAGATAAGATCTTTCTTAGATAACTTCTTCTTCTAATCTCTTTAATATAATTCTTCTTAGCCACCATGCGATACCTATAACTATTCCTATAACACCTATTCCTATGAATAATGGCGTAAATCTTAGAAGTAGCGTGGGTACTGATGGATATAACGTTATGCTTCTTGTAGAGTCTTCAACAATTCTTATAAAGCTTTCATATTTATTATATCCTGATCCATAGACTTCTAATATATAGTCTCCAGCCATTACATTTGTTACTCCAAAACCGTCTTGAGACACTGTAATCTCGTATGTATACGTAGGATTCTCTCTATTAGTTAAAATGATTTGTGCTGTAGCAGGTTGTCCAAGATCGTTGTAGATATTAAATGTGATTCTATAAATCTTTCTATTGATTATAGCAGTATAATTAGTTTCTTTTGAAACAGATCCTAAGTCTGTCGAGTATATTTGATAAAGTTTTGCATTATCTTCTGTAGGCGATATTTTCAGAGAGATATTATAATCTTTTGGAACATCGACTCGAAACATTGATTGATTCACTATCTGTCTAAGATAAGGTCTTCCCAGAACTGAAACTTCTACTATAAAAGATCCTTTTAAAGGAATATTCGCACGATCCTTTATATAAATATTTAAAGGCACGAATATGTTATCAAGCGTTATTCTATATATTAAGGTCTCTGTATAATTAATGAAGAACTCAGATGATAAACTAATTGATTTGTTAAGATATTTTGTAGAAGAGATGAAAATCATGTAATCTCCATATGGAATCTGAGTCTCGAAAATTCCTTCTCGGAAATAGCCTTCTGAGACAGATTTTCCAGTCTCATTAGACATGATCTTTATATATCCATCTGCTGGAAGACCTAAAAGATCATTTATAAGAAATCTAAGTCTATAAATAACTCTATAAAGATCTATTGAGAGAGACATGTTTTTATCAAGTAGAAAAGAAATATTCGCAGAATAATAGATCTTTTCACTATAATCATAAGGTTTTATAAATAAAGATACAAAACCTGTAGGCAAAGTTAATACAACATCAGATCTATTTACAACAAGATCTTTATAACTTATATTATCTATATAAACGCTTATTTTAAGAGGCGCTATGATCTCTCCAGAGATTTTATCATTTAAACGAAGCGTCAGATCTCTCATTACGTCATTGACTATTAAAGTCTTTTCTAAAGAGTCTATCAACATTACTATTCTAGTTGTCTTGAAATAATTATTGTTATAAGGAATTATAGTTATGTTATATAGATCATATGAGACATCTTTGACTAATGCTTCACCATTCTGATCTGTTTCCACGACCGTGGCAGCTCCAGTCCTCACATTTCTAAACTCGATCAACGCTTTACCAACGTTTCTATTTAACATATCAACAAGCCTCACCCTAAGATCAAATAATGCGGGCGTTAGCTCAACTGTTTTATTAAGATCATTGAAAAGTTCTATTCTGCTAGTCACAGTCATAAAATATCTTGATGTTATATCTACATCATAGAGACCCGCCGGTAGTATTAGCGGAGATGTAGAGTGGATGTTAATTGAAGTGCCACTCCAGAGAGGCCCTCTTATTAGAAGAGTTATATTAAGCAACGAAGTATTTATAATGCTTTTATCATCAGATCTTACTATATTTATATTTAATGTATAAGTTTTTGCCACAAGATCTGTGAAAGCAGGGCCTGGACTATCTATTTTTAAAGATCCTGTCGCTATAATAAGATCTTTATATAATAAAGATATGTTGTATATACCATCTCCTAAGTAAATTCTCAGAGGATTTGATCTTAACGATATTTTTGTAGATAGATTTGTAGCTAGATTTGTAATAATAAGGTCATTACCTGCCTCAGCATATATAGGAGGTAGCGAGATAGATGCTTTCTCTAAACCTACTCTTACAAAAAGATCTACGGGATAGACTTTAACATATAGATTCAGTCTAGAGACTCCTGGAGAGATCATTATATTATCGTATGTGACTCTACCGATCTGGGCGCTCTCAATTGTTAAATCATATTTTGAAGATGGAAGATAAAGCTCGGCCTTTGAATTATTGATCATGGCAGTTGCAACTAGATTATTATTCTCTTTAACAAAGATCTGTCCGTAAATGCCTATATAATCTTCTTCTATAGACTGTATCTCAGGAACAATGTTGATCTTAATCTTTTCAACAGGACATATATTGATATCATATCTACTTGTATCTATAATGTATATCCCTGTGTCTCCAACATCAACAGAGTATGATCCGTCGACAGATATGTAAGTATAAAATGGTCTAGTAAAACTTTCAAAGCCGCTGTACTCATTGCTTCTAGTACATGATTTAAGAAGGCCATCTGAGATATAAAATATGTTGATCATATGATCATCTGTTACAACAGAGATTTTTTTATCTGAAGACATGCTCAAGCTATTCACCTTGCCTAGAAATACATAACTTGATGCAATAACATGTTGTGAGAGAGAAGTCTCGTATTTTAATAGATAGAGTCTGTCATCAAAAGATGTTATAATATAGCTGCCGTCTGAAGCTATCAAGCTGTTGAACGTCTTAGGATCATTAATTTTATAATAGTAAAATATGTAGTTGAGACCTCTCACAGGAATGATGTTAAGATTCTGATCATAATATATTATATATATGCCGTCATATGATGACAAAACAACTAGATATTTATATGGATATATGTTCTCAAGAGGCTCAAAAAGATATGCTTTAACAATTTTTGATGGAATAATCATGACCCCTCTCTGAGTAGCCTTATAAGGCTTCTGAGACAGATCCAGCTCTATTATAGAGAGAAAACTTCTCTCAATAATCGGCTGAGCCGCCTCAAGAATGCCTATGCCGCTTTTTAACGAGACTGTAAGATATATAGTCTCCTCAACCTCTCTGGGACTGGGCAGATAAATTATTTGAGTATATGTCTCATAAGATGGATGTGTAATTTTTAAGAGATAATATGAGCCATTTACATCAGGGATCGGAAGATCTATAGAGACAGAGCCATTTTTAGTAACAGCTGTATAATAAAGATCTTTGTTATTAACATATTCTAGTCTCACCACAGCATTATTAATAGGCTGACCATACTGATCTGTAACATTGATCACGAGCTTTATCTTTGGCGGAGTATATATTAAAAAGATCTTTGAAAGATCATAGGTTATTAATGATGAAGATACTCTAATTAGCGGAACCACATCTATTATAGACGCTGGCATGAAGCCTAGAAGAGCTGTGCTATTTATAGGACCGATCTCTAGCCAGCCTGGAGCCATATATCTGTATGAATATATGAATTCTCCATCAAAACCCACGATATAGTATGAGCCTCTGACGCTAGATATATACACGCTCTTAATAGGATTACGAGAGGCCTGAATATAAGTGACTCTATTAAGATTCAGATCTATTATAGCAATCTCTCCGAGAGACGTTCCAACAGCGATAAGACCTGTCTGAGTATCTGGTGTAGAAATATATGTGACACCTCCGTGAACTACATAATCTACATACGAAGCCGAAGAAAGATCTTGCCTCAGAGATATTACTCTCACAATATTCTGGCCATTTTTCACACCTCCTAATATTATGATTCTGTTGTCGAGAGCATATCCTCTCAGGATCTTTATATCCGAATAGATAGTTTTTGCATAATAAAGATTAGTGGAGATAAGACTTATAGGATACTCTTCAGCTTTCACTAAAATACTTCGAGAAACATCTGACTCATTATAAGAGGGGACGTATGAGACGGATAGCCCCACGAGTATACTTAATATAAAAATTATCAGAAGATAATAACTCATATCATCTTTTAGATGGAGGATTCTTTTATTAATCTTCAAAAAACATGACATATTAAGTAGATTCATTGTTTCTCCATATAAATTTCTTCTGATACATATATAAATAACATCTACTCAGATAAGATCTCTATATCTTTCTAAAGATAGCTGATCACTAAGCCTTCTCTATCGTCAAATTTTTAATCTTTTAAAATGACAGCTTCTTCAATAGGTTATGAAGAATTGTATAGGTCTGAGGAGGAGCTGGAATATATAGAGATAGCCGGAAGAAATGGAGAACTATTTTATAAGACCCTTAGAAATGCTGTTGAGGCTTCTAGAATTCTCATGACAAAATATAACAGAAAAGTTCTTGCAGTCCCAATTGAGAGAATACTTGATCTTGGGTATGATATCTTTGTTGAAAGCGTCTATATAAAATTGAGAAAAAAGATCTATAGGAGAAATTCTCCGCCTCCTATAGACTGGTTTATCAATAAGATATTAAGTTATGTAGAAGATGAGAAGACTGAAGAAGAGCCAGATATAATAACAATGAAAGAGGATCGTGACATATTAGCTGGCCAAGAGGCTTTAAGCTATTTAACATTATATGAGAGGTCTTCTTAATTAAAACTATAATTCAAACATAAATAAAGATCAGATCTTTTCTATGAGAAGTGCTGTGGCTCCTCCAACTCCGTGACATAATGATGCTACGCCGTATCTTAATCCTTTTATTCTGAGAGCATTTATTAATGTAGTCGTTATTCTGGCTCCTGTGGCTCCTATTGGATGTCCTAACGCTATTGCTCCTCCAAATATGTTCAGCTTTTCTCTACTTATCTTCAGCTCTTTCACAAAGACGTCTGTAGATACTGCAAAAGCCTCATTATTCTCAAACAAGTCTATATCTGAGATGCTCATTGAGAAACTTTTTAAAAGTTCTCTCACGGCTGGCACAGGCGCTCCTGGAAACTCCATAGGATCTGTATCAACACCTGAGAAGCCATGTATTTTAGCCAGGATCTTGAGACCTCTCTCTCTGGCATAATCTTCATCAGCTAAAACAAGTATGGAGGCTCCATCACTTAACTGAGAAGAGTTTCCAGCTGTATGAGGCCCCTCAGGAGTGAATACAGGTCTTAGCTTAGACAATTTTTCTATACTTGTGTCATCTCTGATCCCTTCGTCATTATAAAGTTCTATGCTGACGCCATCTACAACTGTCTTCACAGGAACTATCTCATTTTTAAAATAGCCGCTGTCTCTAGCCTTAGCAGCTCTCATATGACTCTCATAAGCGATCTCATCAAGCTCTTCTCTTCGAGAGCCTATTTTTCTGGCGAATAGATCTGCTATCTTGCCCATATGATATAATGAGAAAGGATCTGTTAGACCGTCATATACCATTGAATCTATTATCTCAATCGTTTTTCCTGTAAGATGTTGAATGCCCCATCTGAATCTATTTGAAAGTATGAGCGGCGAATAACTCATGCTTTCTATTCCTCCTGCAATGACAAGCCTAGCTGATCCATGAGATATATGTAGAGCTCCAACCTCGATCGCTGCCATACCAGATGAACAGACCATGTCGATATTCATGCTCTCAATAGTAGGCGGCAGACCAGCTTTAATAACTGATTGTTTAGCTGTAAGCTGTCCTAGTCCACATCTAATCACATTTCCTAACACAACAAGATCTATTTCAGAAGGCCTAAGATCTAATCTGTTCAAGGCTTCTTTAATTAATATAGCCCCTAGATCAGAGGGATGAAGATCTTTCAAAGATCTTCCGAATCTTCCTATAGGAGTTCTTAAAGCTTCTAAAACTACTACATTTTTAAATTTGATTATGATAAAGTTCACCAAATTAATATTAATTTTATCACGATATAAATTTATATGTTGATAAAAGATATAGACAGATATATATTGACGAGACCTGATGTAAGAGAAAGCTTAGAATATAATGTTGTGAGAAAAAATCCTCTCAGAGTCTCTTCAAGAATCGCATTTATCTACCCTAGTTTATATGATGTAATGTTATCTAGTCTTGCGGTTGACATGATCTATTTCTTAGTCAACGAGATCGAAGATGTCTATCTAGAGAGATTTCACGTAAGATCTTTAAAAGGATATGAAAAGGATCCTAGGAGTCTTGAGACAAGATCTCCATTAAAAGATTTTGATCTTTATATATCAAGCATTCATTATGAGCCTGATATTGTTAATCTAGTAAATCTGTTAGAAAGCGGAGGGATTCATCCTTTGAGGAGAGAGAGAAAGAAGATTCTTATATTAGGTGGGCCAGGCGTGATGGCCAATCCAATACCTTTTGAAGATATTGCTGACGTCTTTGTCATTGGAGAAATAGAAAACACTATGAAAGAGATCATAGAATTATTCTTAGAATATAAAGATGATAAAAAAAGATTTCTTGAGAAGATCTCTGATCTTCCATATGTATACGTGCCTGAATACACAGAGGGTTTTGTAAAAAGATCTTATGTTAAAGATCTTGACGAAAGTTTTTATCCGATACGTCAGATAGAGAATATCGAGATAGAGCCTGTTTATGGAAGAGGATTTAAACTTGAGATAAGCAGAGGATGTAAACATTGGTGTTCATTCTGTTTTGAGTCAAGACTTTTTCAGCCTTATAGAGAGAGAAGTCTTCAACGTCTGAAAGAGATTGTGGAAAAAGGATCTAGATATACCTTAGGTGGAAAAAGGATCATCATATACTCTCTATTAATGCCAGCATCTATAGATCAGATCCGTTTTCTAGAGTATTTAGTTGAGAACGGGTATAAGGCGTCTATACCATCTCTTAGAATCAACGATCTTTTTTTAAACACTGATTTTCTAGATCTTGTGAGTCTATTAGGTCAGAGAATGATTGTGACTGCTCCAGAAACTTTTAGTCTAAAGATTCAAAAGACATATTTCAAATATATAGAGCCTGAGACACATCTATTGTCAAAACTGATGTATATAATAGATAGAGGCTTCGATCTTAAGATATATATGATCTATGGTGCTAAATGGGAGAAGATGGAGGATATTAAGACATCTATAGATGCTATCAAGAAGATAGCTAGATATTCCAAAGAGAGAGGAAGAAGTCTAAGCGTATCTCTTAATCCTCTCATGCCTCGTCCAAAAACCTTGTTTCAGTGGATTGGAATGAGAGAGCTGGATCAGCTTAAAAATATTCTGAGAATATTTCGAGAGGAATTAGGCGGGATCATAGATCTTAGGCCATTAGATCTTGAGTGGAGCCTTATTCAAACATCTATATCATTATCTCCTAGACCTTTGGGAGAGCTTATAATAGAATGGAGCAGAGAAGGTAGAGGAGCTTCTAGCTGGATCAGAATTTTAAAGAGACATAATATTGATCTTAGATATGTCTTTGAGGGATATAAATATGGTGATGTACTGCCTTGGGACAGAATAATCATTGGTGAAAATGTTGAAGAAGTTGCTAAAAAACAGTACGAGACTTTAAATATGATCCTTTCAAGATGAGGATCTTTTACACTTCTCTCTATATTCTCTCTCAATATCTCTATAAAAGATCTCTCCTCCAGGACTTTTCTCAGAGAATATTTTACCTGGTATTCTATAGATCTCTGTATCATTCTCAAGCCAACACGTGGGGTCTAGACCAGCTTTGATACATGTCTCTCCAAGAAAAGTCTCTACATCCCAACAATAGTCTATAGGAACCTGAGGAAGTAATACTCCACTAAATAATCCTTTTACTATATATAGACCGTCTCTTCCTATTACAACTTCTTTCAAAGGATCTTTTACTCTCTCAGAGATGCTCAGTATAGAGAGTTCGATGATTATATGATCAAGCTCGTCTCTCTCCACAGGATTAAACCTAGGATCTTTAAAAGCAGATGATATAGCTGATTCAGAGACTGCCCTCCAGAGAGGCAGATATGGTATTACAAAACCTATGCATCCTCTCAACTCTCTACGAGACCCGACCAGCTTCTCTAATGTTATAAATACGGCACCTCTCTTCTCTACAATAGGATATTTATTCGCAAGATCTTGTGGCTTAGGCGGAGTATCCTCATGCTCTAGATAATACTCGATCGAGTATCTGGCAAACTTGATCAGCTCACTGGCTACCTCATAATCTATCTCATCTATTGATACAATCTCCTCACGACGTATTCTTCCCTCGGGAAATCTCATTAAGACCCTAGTTAATTATTAGATATCTATGATTAAAATAAGACATTTGTAGAAAGATCTTTTTTAACTAAAGATAGATTTCTAACGCCTATGGCACATGCCATTATATCTGCTATAGACCCCGGGTTGAGACTGATCTTTCTATAGATCTCGTCAAAAAACTCTATACATTTATCAAACAATTTCTCAGAGATCTTCATAAGATCAAGACAAAATCTCATATGATCTCTATAGATCAGAGCTAGAAAGAGGCTTTTTCTTCTAGCAATATGAGTATCTATATATCTCGAAGATATTTTGATGAAAAGATCTTTTATAACCGCATATAACTCTGGTTCTCGAGAATCTTTTATAACCTCAACTACGCTTCTCGTCCTAGGATAGTTGCTGTACAATTCATCTAGTACAACATCTGATCTTCTGCCATGTCTAATAAGATCCCAGAGACTTACATACTCATCTGAGAATATATCTGGAGTATATCCTCTGTGAATAGCAACGTCTTTACCATATATCTCATGTAAGAGCTTAAGAAGAAATCTTCCATCAGATCTTGTCCCGCACTCTTTAAGATATTCATGAGATATATCAAATATCTTTTCATGATCAGATAATATATTGATCAAAGATCTCTCATCATTAGTATTATAAAATCTGTTTAGACCTAAAGCTATAGGCAAGATCATTAGTACAAATCCTAGATGAAGATTTCTCATACCATGTATTCTCTCACCATATTTATAGACTTTATATATAGCCTCGCCAAGATCTATACAATCAGATTTTTCATAGCTTCTCATCACATCTAACAGGCCGTGGCTAATCATATGAGATGCTAATATGAACCCGTGATGAAAACTATCTCCAACTCCTCTGAGAGGACTTACATTACCAGGTTTATGAACAGAAGACTCTATAGCAAGCCCAGATGCTAGTGCTACAGAGATCATTTTTTGAATAAATTCTCTCATAAAATATTTTCTCCTACAAATTTCATAGACAGTCCCAATATAAATCTGAGAAATATGTTCAAAAAGCATGAAAGACTTTTCAAGATGAAGTTTTTAATCTATAAAACTCTTATTAAAATGATGATGAATGGGTTATGAACAGAATAGATGAAGAATAGGGGCGAGGTCTGAAGATCTTTTTATAATAGTTATTAAAAGAATTTCTCACCGGAAGATTATCAGCTGAATAAATAGTAAATACTCATTATTAAGGATCTGATCGATATTTTATATTATTTCAGATTTCAGATATTATTGAAGCACATTCTTTATCAGCTATTCACTTAAAAATTCTCCGTAATTTCACCTACAGTATCTCTCTGATCTTTATCGTTAGTCTATCTAAGCTCCATATGTTGTCTTCTCAACGTTCTTCTAATATATATAAGAACCTTAGTCATGACAACGTAAGGGCAAGTTTCGCCCTTCAGGGCGAGGTAACGTTTATATTTATAAGCCTTTCAAGAAATTTTTATGGTCGTGATGAGATATATAATATTTTGAGGGTCTGGGGGCTGATACCTCAGCTGGGCATCCATGCCTCCAGCCCGATGATTATGATGAAAAAATTAATCCCTCACCAGAGGGCTAACACCCGAGACCCAGAGGTTCGAAACCCCGCCCTTAAGGGCGGGGAGGGGTCATAGTCCAACGGCTCTGATTATAAAGTTCATAAGAAGATCTATTATCATGAATATGTTAGATCATAAGATGTTACTATGATGATCTTAGTCAACTTAATATGATTTTTATCAGTATTATGACTATATTAAAGAAAATAGATAGAAGATGAAAACATATAAAATTATGAAAGAAAATGCTTATAAAATATAATTTATAAAGATCCCTGTGGTAAAAATATATTTTAATTCATTATTATAATAATAACAAGCCGGTGACTTGGATGAGCTCTGGCTCACAGTATGTTAAGTTTATTATAAAAGGGGTTGTCAGACTTCAACATTTTCTAATATCATGGATCATAATCAACATTCTTTTACCCATAATATTTATAGCTATAGCATTTATCATAGGATCAGACATTGTGGCAGGAAGACCTATAAATGTTTTGTCTCTCATTATCGCTTATCTTATAACTGTATTGATAGGTCTCGTTTCAATGTTTCTTTATTATGACGCTACTAAGAATCTAGTTAAATGGAGAGACAGCTTTAGCATGTATAAGACTGTAGCTATGTTAGTAATTATGTTCACAATAATACTGACACCATTTGTTCTCTACATGATAAGTAACAGAGTCAATGAACTTAATAATATAATTAACATGATCAAAAGTTCAGAACCTGAAGCCCGATCTGTTCATGTGGCTAGACTCATTGCAGAACTCTCTAATCTCCGTCTCTACATAGCTCTCATAGGAGTATTGGTAGGTATCATAGGCACTGGAGCGAGTCTATATTTAATAGGTATTCTCAATGTTGTTAGAGAGGAGTCTTTATATCTATTATCAGAGAGGTCTGAATATGTAGATTATAGGAATGAGTTTTGGAGATTAAGTGATTCAGTAAAGTTTTTAAGAGCATCTTTGATACTCTATCTCTTAACCTCAATAGCATATACTTTTCAAGCATCTGGAGTCTCATTTATAACAGGTCTAATAGGCTTAGTGCTTTATATCATAGGAGTTGTGAGAGCTCATGGCAGTCTAAATGAGGTCAAAGATTTTGTAGAAGGGATCTCTTTTGAAAGCTCTTCTGCCTCTTGAAAATTCTCTTGAAAGATCTCGAGGATCTCAATCGATCTTGTTGACAAAAGATCTTTGGTTTTGAAATGCTTATCACTAAATTTTTGAGCTTTATGAATATATTATTAACTGGTTCAGAAGTTGAGCTCTGGTAGAGATGTGGCTATTAGCATAAGAAATTTCGTCAAGAGATTTGGAGATATAGTTGCTGTCAGAGGTCTTAATCTAGATATTTATGATAGAGAGATCTTCGGTCTCTTAGGTCCCAATGGATCTGGGAAATCCACCACTATGTTGACGATCGCGACGGTGTATAGACCTACTGAGGGAGATATATATGTATATGGAAAAAGTGTGTCTAGAGAAAGCGATGAAGTCAGAAAATATGTTGGAATAGCTTTTCAAGAGCCTAAGGCTATGTGGATTGATAAGCCTATTGAGATCTTGACATGGCATGCCAGAGTGATCGGGTATAGCATGAGTGATGCTAGAAGAGTCGTGAGAGAAGTCATGGAGATGCTAGATCTTTGGGAACAGAGAAATAAAATGTTCTCAGAGCTTAGCGGCGGAACCAGGAAAAAAGTGGAGGTTGCCAAAGTACTTATACAGAGACCTAGAGTAGCCATATTTGACGAGCCTACTGCACAGCTTGACGTCATAGCGAAACATATTGTGTGGAAAGCTATTAAAGAACTTAGTAGAGAAGGATCAACAGTGATCGTAGCAACAAACGAGATGTATGAGGCCGAGGCTTTATCAGAGAGAATAGGGATAATATATAAAGGTGAGTTAAAAGGTCTTGGCACTCCAGCAGAGCTTAAAGATAAGATACCTGGAGGAGATATAATAGAGATCCATATAGAAGGATCTTTAGATCCTTTGACAAAACAGATGCTTGCGGAAAAATTAGGAGCGTATAAAATAGATCATAACAACGGATTGATCAGGATATATGTCGATAAGGGCGAGGAGAAGATTACGCCTGCAATAGAGATGTTGAGCAATAAAGTTAAGATTAAGATGATCTCTATGAAAGAGCCTTCTCTGGATGATGTGTTCATGTTTTTCACCGGAGCTAGATTAGGTGAATAATTTTGAGAGATGATCTTCGATTATTATATCTTTTAATAGTCTACGACATCCATAAGATCATGAGATATAAAGTTTTTATATTAATGAGAGTCGCATGGTTCTCAGTGCAGGTAGGCTTCTTCGCATATTTAATATCACATATAGTCGGTCAACGTTTTGGTGGTGAGTTGACATATTATCATTTCTATCTTCTCGGGGCATACACATCAATACTCTTTACAGTATCTATGTTTAGAGGCTACGAGACTGCTCAAGAATTTGAGGAGGGACTTATAGAATACATGCTTTCTCTACCTATCAAAAGAAAGATCCTGGCTATAGGAAGGATCTTGGGAGGAAGCATAGCCTCTTTCATCTTGACGCTTCCTATGATGTTGATCGTATTGTTTCTGCTAGGAGCTTTCGATCTATTCTCTATATCATTGGCAATGGCTTCAGCAATGATCTTTTCAATAGGCATAGTAAGTCTCTCAATATCATTAGTTTTTCTAATAAAATCTGGAGATGCTACAGATATAACATTTGGGATCTTAGATTCTCTGCTGGTTAGATTAAGCACGGTCTTCTACCCAGCGATCATATTATTATCTTTCATCCCATATTATTATGTAAGCTCTGTAAATCCGCTTTCATATTTAGCAGATTTCTTGAGATGGATCTTTTATCCACAAGAGCTGAGCAAATATCTTATTAATAATCCTATGAATCTAGCTTTTTTCATCATAGGTTTCGCAACATCAATGCTTGTTTTAGCAACAATTTTTATCGAAAAAAAGATCGAAGGCGGAGGCTGGAAATAAAATGATAAATATAAGAAACATATCAATAATCATATCAAGAGATCTTCAGAGATTTTGGAAATATAGATGGTGGCTTGCAGGACTCATAACTATGAATCTAGCAGATCTTTTTATATTTGCCTTATTATTTAATAACATGGTTAGAAGAGATCTTATACCAAATTATTTTCTTTTCATAGCCACAGGAATAGCGGCAATAGCTTCATTTGCCTCAGCTTTTTCTATAGGAAGAGAGGTAGGGGTCGAGATCAGAAGAAACTATACTCAATATCTGCTTTCTCTACCACTATCAAGAATAGAGCTCGCCTTTGGCAGAATCCTCTCTGGAACTGTGAGAGGACTTATATATCAGACGCCTTTTATAATACTATTGTTTATATTGATTGATCTTCCTTCTCCTCTCCAAATAATCTACATATTGATCGCTTCGACATTATTATCAACAACTATGTCAAGCATCTCAATAGCGGTCTCCACAGCTACTAGAAATTTTGATATGCAAGCTACTTTAAGAAGTTTCACATATTTCATTTTATTTTTTATATCAAACGTCTTTTACCCAGATGCATTGATTAGACAGAGATTCCCGGGAGTTCTATATAACATAGCATATTATAATCCTGTGTCTCTCACAGTATCTCTCTTCAGAATAATATTTAAAATATATGCTACCCCGCCTTCTGGATACTCTGAGCTTCATATAATAATGTATTTAGCGATCTGGGCTTTAATAAGTATGTTCATGGGTGGATATCTTTATATAAGAAACTTAGAGAAATAATTGAAGAATATAAAAAATGACTAAGATCTTAGTCTTTTTCTTTCTCCTCTTCTTCTTTCTCTTTCTTCTCTTCTTTCTTCTTCTCTTCAGTCTTGCTCCTTGCGGCAGCGATCATATCATCTATTCTAAGTATCAATGTCGCAGCCTCAGTCCCGGCCTTAATAGCGTTAGCTTTCACTAGGACAGGCTCTATAACTTTAAGACTCTTCATATCACTTAAAGTTGCTCTAAGAACATCTACGCCAAGCCATCTCTGACCTTCTCTATGGCCCGCTCTAAGTTTCATAACATTTTCAACAGGATCCATGCCTGCGTTCTCTAGCAATGTGACTACTAATCCTTCTAAAGCCTTTGCGAAAGCTTCGACAGCCAGAGCCTCTTTACCTCCTATCTTAGGAGCATATTCTCTTAGATACATGGCAACCTCGATCTCTGCAGCTCCTCCTCCATATACTACTCTATTGTCTCTTAACACATCAGCTACTGCACTCATCGAGTCTCTTAATGTTCTCTCAGCCTCATCTACCAGTCTCTCGAGACCTCCTCTAACAAGTATTGACACGCTCCTAGGATTCTTCGTGCCTTCTATAAACACCATCTTATCTTCCCCGACTTTTCTTTCTTCGACAAGTTCTGCATATCCAAGATCTTTCTCCGAAAGATCGTCTATATTACTCACTATTCTACCTCCTGTTGCTCTCTCAAGTTTCTCCATATCACTTCTTTTAACTCTTCTAACAGCAAGAATACCTTTCTTAGCTAAGAAATGTTGTGCAACATCATCAATACCTTTCTGACAAATAACAACATTAGCACCAACAGAAGCAATCTTATCTACATATTTAGATAATATGTTTTCTTCCTCCTCAAGGAACTTTCTCATATAAGTAGGATCACTTATTCTGATCTCTGCATCTATCTCTGGTTTCTCAATTTCTAGAGGAGCATCTAACAAAGCTATTCTAGCTCCAACAACTCTTCTAGGCATTGCAGGATGAACAACCTCTTTATCTAATATGACGCCTTTAACTAATTTCGTGTCTAATAAAGATCCTCCATGTTTCTTCACAACTTGTATATTATCAAGATCAACATACCATCTTCCGTCACGATTCTCAGCAACAGTTGTCACAGCCTCAACAGATATCTCAGCTATATGATCTCTGGCGCCGTGAACTGCCTTGCTGGTTAATGCTGTCTTCGCCACTTCTCTAAGAAGCTCTTTATTAGTTATGTCAATAGGCTCAGCAATTTTATAAAGATAATCTATAGCCAGCTCAAGAGCCTTTTTATAACCAGAGACTATAGTCGTGGGATGAATCTCTTTCAACAAAAGCTCTTCACTTTGTTTCAGAAGTTCTCCAGCAAAGATGACAGCTGTCTTAGTGCCGTCGCCAACCTCCTCATCCTGACCCTTGGCTATCTGTACAAGCATTTTAGCAGCAGGATGCTGAAGATCCATTTTATCTAATATGGTCGCTCCATCATTTGTTATAGTTATGTCTCCCAGCGAGTCTACAAGCATTTTATCCATTCCTCTAGGCCCATAGGTTGTTCTTAACATCTCAGCAACAGCTATCGCGGCCATCATATTGACTCTAAGAGCATCTCTTCCAACAGTTCTACTACTACCTTCTTTTAAAATTATCACAGGAATACCTGTAGGCTCAATATATCCAGCTCCTGCAGACGCCATATATCTCACCACAATATTTTAAGTTGAGGTTCTATATAAGCTTTACGCTGGCGAGAGGCTCATCAGAAGGATCTTTTGTAACACTAGGCTCATTTCTAATTCTGTTATAAAATAAATTCAAAATAACTTTTAAAGAGACTATAGCTTAAAATCTCTCATAAAATTATTATTAGGAGTGGCCATCTAATGGGCAATGTGAGAACCAGAGGCATTAAAGTGATCGCTAGAAAACTCCTGTCTTCATATCCCGACTTATTTAAGCCTGATTTCGAATATAATAAAAAACTAGTTGCACAACTGGTTAATACTCGAAGCAAGAAAGTTAGAAATCAGATAGCCGGTTATATAACACATCTGATCAGAATCCAAGAAAAGCTAAAAAGATCTTTAGAGACACAGTCTATAGAGACTTCTCAGCCACCCTCAGGTGAGGCTTAATGAAGTATAAGACTTGGAAATGTGGCATATGTGGAGAAACCATAATAGAAGGTCAGAGATTCATATTTTTAAGAGAAATAGGTTTTGCCCATCTAGAGTGTGTTTTAGAGAGATTGGTTGAGAAAAATAGTGTGAATAGAGATCTTCTGTCTCTTATAGATGCTAATGAACTTATAACGTATTCGATTATAAGACTTAAAGAGTCAGAGACGTTAGCCGCAGATAAAGACATTAAAGAAAAGATTATTAGCGTAAGAAAATCATTAGAGAAATATTCAGTTGAACTCAGCGATCTTCTCATCAAATATATGAACTCAGGATGATCTAATGAATAATTTCATTAAAATAAAAGTCAGATACTTAGGCTCTCTCAGCATAGAGATAACATCTGAAGAGGAATACACATTTGATCAAGAGATATCTCTGAGAGATCTATTGAAAAAATTGTTGGAGAGACATGAGAAATTAGAGAGAGTGATCAGTTCTAAAGGAGATCTGAAGCCTGGCTATATGATGTTTATCAACGAGATAGATTATCAATTAATAGGTCTAGATTATGTTTTTAAAGAATCTTCTGAGATAGTGATAATGCCTATAAGCCATGGTGGAGATATATAGAGAGATTATTCTCCATAATCAAGATCTTATCATATTTAGAAAAAAATTGTGTCATCAGATATTATTTTATTGAAAAGTGGAGTGAAGATCTATGGAAAATCTTTTCTAAAAAATTCTCTGATACGAAGATATATTATCAAATATTCGATCCATATAAAACTCCTTCTCAGAGAATTTTAATGTACTCCCTCGCACGTGCATTAAGATCTTTTGAGATGAAACAAAATATATCGAGAAACATCAATATTGAGATTCTTCTGATAATCTCCGGCAGTAGAGATATTAATAAAGCTGTACAAAACCTAGGACCTCGAGTTGGAGACCCGGCTATGCTGACTATCATAAACTGTGAAAAAACTTTTTTGCACCCAGATCTAGAGTTTAAAGAGATTAAGCCAGTTGATATAGGCTTGGAGAGGTTATTAGAAAATCTTGAGAATCTAAGTAAAACTCTTAAAATCTCTACTGTTCTCTGCAATGAAAAGAAGGATCTTGGTGAGAGGATACTTTGTATAGAGAAGAGTATTATAAACAAGATCTCTTTATTAAGAGATTAGACAACTTATATTAATAAGGTCTATATATCACATTAAATGGTGATTAAAAATTCTTGTCAAACCTCCGACTAAGATAGATGTGGGCGTGATAGGAGGGTCAGGACTTTATGATCCTGGGGTTCTAAGAGATGTTAAAGAGTTCAAAATTTATACCCCATATGGAGAGCCTAGCGATAGTATAATTGTAGGAGAACTAGGAGGTAAGAAGGTGGGTTTTATCCCTAGACATGGAAGAGGTCATAGGATACCTCCTCATAAAGTAAATTATAGAGCAAATATATGGGCATTAAAATTTTTAGGAGCTAAATATATAATTGCTGTAAGTGCTGTAGGAAGTCTGAGAGAAGAGTATGCTCCTGGACATCTAGTAGTTCCGAATCAGTTTATAGATATGACCAAAGGTTATAGAGCTCACACATTTTTCGAGGGGCCAGTTGTTGCTCACGTCTCAGTAGCAGATCCTTTCTGCGAATATCTTCGAGAAGAGCTTATTAAAGGAGGCAGAGAACTTGGTTATATAATTCATGATTCAGGAACATACATATGTATTGAAGGGCCAAGATTTAGTACTAGAGCCGAGTCTAGATTATGGAGAGATGTATTTAAAGCTGATATAATAGGAATGACATTAGTGCCAGAGATAAATCTCGCCTGCGAAGCTGAGATATGTTATGCAACACTTGCATTAGTAACAGACTATGATGTGTGGGCTGAAAAGCCTGTCACTGCTGAAGAAGTATCTAAAGTGATGAGTGAAAATGTTTCTAAGGCTAAAAAAATTCTTGAACTAGTGATCCCTAGATTAAGAGATGAGCCGCCACACGAAAAATGTTCTTGTTGCAGATCTCATGAGACTGCATTGATCTAGAGGCGTTTGATAAGGAAGTAATATGACAACAAAAGATCTTAGTAAAGATCCTGTTAAGTCATTGATGAACATAGTATCTGACATGATTAGTAGAACAGATCCTGGCATAAAGATCTTGAGAGAATTTATTTCAAGAGAAAAAGATCTTTATATATTGTACTCAGGCAACGAGTTTACTATAGCCTTATCTTTTTATCTACTTATGAAAAGTCTGATGTTTAGAAAAAAGATCTTTATAGAAGAGATCGAGAGATTCTCTCTTTTTATGGCGCCATATGATGAAGGTTTTGAGCCTTCTCTAATAATATTATCATCTGAGGAGAATTATAAAAAGATCTTTAGATACATCCCTTCTCTAGTTTTTACAGGTCACGAGATACTTATGATACGTCCTAAAACTGATCATGAGATTATGTATAAAGAGATGATTACTTCAATAGATATTGAGGAGAAAGATAATTATGATCTTTATCTCATATATTTACTACTAGGCGCAGGCATTGATTATATGAAAAAAATCTCTAGCTCTCCAAGAGTTGAGAGATTATATAGAGAGATACATTCTCTCGCAGATTTAACAAAAGATCTATATGAAAAATATGGAGAAACTCTGCATAAAATATCAAATCTTCTTAATCAAGATCTTTATTTAGACATAATATCGACACCTTCAGCGAAAATTTTCGCTGAGATCATTAGAAAAATTCGAGAGAGAAATAAATTGAAAGCTGATATTTTGGTTCTGGACTATTTTGAAGAAAAATTTGTTCGAAAAGATTCGTATACAATTGTAGTGTATACAGAAGTTGAGAAACAGATGATCTCTGAGATAATAGGTAGAAGTGTCTTATATAAAAAAGATAAGCTAATAGATCTTTATTTAAACACAGACCCTTTGATCTCTCCTTTATACTTTGCGTTGTTAGCTAAGCTTTTAGAAAGGATCTGTGCAAATATTTCTATAAAAGATCATACAAAGCTTTTATGATTACTCTCTTCGTCACAAGACCTTTCATAAGATCTTTTTCATCAACCACTGGAAGAGCTCCAAATCTATTTTTATACATTATGTCTGCTGCAGCTGATAAGTCTTCATTCTCGTTTATAGTCAGAGGATCTGGCGTCATAAGATCTTCAGCTACAGGAATTATATAATCTCTCACTATGCTAAGATGTCCTCTCGCCGTCAGACCTCTTCTCTTCATATAACTTCCTTTCACCCAGAGACTTCTAGGCTCTATAAAGACTATATCACTTTCTGTAATTATTCCAATAGGTCTGTCATCTTCTACAACGACAACTTTTCTATCAGGATCTTTATTCAAAAGATCTATAATATGAAACAACGAATGATCTCTTCTAGCAGTCTTGTAATCTTTACGCATATATTCAGATACTTTAACTCTTCCTCTGACATGATCTCTGAAAGCTCTAAGAAGATCTGTTGCAGTTAATATTCCTTCTAATCCTTCTTCTAATGATATGACAGGAAGACTATTAATATTGTTTTTAAGCATAAGCTCGGCAGCTTTTTTAATAGAGGTGTTAGGAGAAACTTTTATCAACGGGCTTCTCATGATCTCTCTCGCATATACTTCTTCAAGTCTTTTCTCAGCTCTCCTACGGTCAGCGAAATAATTTATGATATCATGTCTTGATATGATTCCCACAGGCTTATGATTCGTGTCTACAACGACAACCCTACTTATTCTATATCTCAACATGAGATTTCTTACTCTAGCAATATTATCGCTCTCGTACACAGATATCACGGGAGAACTCATGTATTTCTCAACTTTGATGGTCATTAAAAACACATCCATATAGATAATATTTTTTAGAGATATTAAGACGTCTCTATATATTTTTATTATTTACGATATAACAATTATCTATGGGTACGTAATATTTGTTTAAAAAATTACTTCTAGATCGTTCTTTGATAAGAAAAATTCCTTCGGTCTCCCCATATGATCTTGCTACGAAAGCAAGATCTCTAATGAGAGATCTTGGATTGAGAATAATTGTTGTTGTAGACGATGAAAACAGAATAGTAGGGGTTGTCTGGAGAGAAAATGTTTTAAGTATCTCATCCACTAGATCAAATCTTTATGTAAAAGATCTTATGGAGGATGTTTTATTAATAGGATACCTAAATGATGATCTACTGTATATTCTCAGAGAGATGTTCATGAGAGATATTTGGTACATACCCGTCTCAGACGATAGATCTAGAAAATCTTATCTAGGCGTCTTCGGATTCGAGAATTTTTTCGAGAAGATATTAAAAGAACAAGAGCTATATGATGTTCTTAAGGATCTTAAGGTTGAGGAAGTCATGAGTAGAGAGCCTAAAGCTTTTCAACCTAATATCTCTGTCACCACATTGTGGAGAAATATGTTAAAGGACAGATACGCGGCATACCCAGTTGTTAATGATAAAGGAGTAGTTATAGGAATCATATCTCAACACGATCTTTTAGGCATCTCAACGGCTTTTCAAAGCGAGAGTGGCCCTAGAAGAGGTCCTAAGATATCCTCTGTCATGACGAGACCTGCAATAACTGTTAAGAGAAATGATAACGTAACTAATGTCATAAAGATCATGGTTGAGAAAAATATTGGGAGAATCCCTGTTGTAGATGATAGTAATGTCCTTATAGGAATAATAGATCGTTCTGATATAATTAGATCGTTTCTGAAGAAGATGGGTGAGACATATGTATAGAAAGATCTCTAAGATTTATGATAGATATCGTTGGCTTAGAAGCGATGGAACACCTAACTTTAGTCAAAAAATCAAGAGAGTTGAGGGAGATGCTAAGAGATTTGCAAAAACATTAAGAGAAATTTATTCACCTAATATATCACTGCTTAAATTATTTGAGATATTTTATAAGGAAAAACTTGTGGCGCTGCCACTTATAAAAACAGGCACCATAGTTGATTCTGTTGTTTCAAATAAAGATCTTATCTCGTTTCTCGGGGGAGTATATAGCGGAATAATTGAGGTTCGTCATAAGGGAGATCTGATAGAAGCTCTTTATAAAGAGATAGCAAGATATATAGCCAGAAGAGATTTTCCACGAGTTTATGAAAACGATGATCTTGAGACAGTGTTAGAGACTATGGTCTTAAGCGACGCAGGCTATGTCATAGTTATTGGAGAGAAAAACAATTTTGTAGGAATAATAACTGACACTGACATCATAGAATATTTCAGAGGAAGACCTACAGGAGTCTTGATTAGAGATGTTATGTCTAGAAATGTTGTAACAGCCAGATATACTGACGATTTATGTAAAATTATTAAAGATATGAATGATCTTGGTATAAGAAGACTTCCTTTGATCAGAGATGATGGAAGTCTAGCAGGCATAATCTCATCTAAAGATCTGATCGAGTTCATAGGCTCTCACAAGATCTTTAGTTATCTAAATACAGGAAGATATGAAGAGTTTTGTAAACTACCTGCACATATATTGTTGAGAGAAGCTGTTATAGTCTCTGAAGAAATAGACATAGGAGAGGTTTCTGAGAGAATGTTTAAAGAAGATGTAGAGGAATTTATAGTAGCTAGAGATAATGAGATTATAGGAATAGTCTCTAAAAGAGATCTTGTGTATGGCTTTGTAGTTTTATCAAAACAATAATCATCCTAATAAATGAACCATCACATGAACTTTATCAATTAAAGCTTTTCTAACAACATTAATCCACTCATTTCCTATGGCAACTATTGAGAAGACGCCTACTGGATATGCTTTTGCATCTCTTATTATATTGATCAGAGATGATAGAGTTCTGCCACTTCTCAAAAGATCATCTACTATGAGAATTCTATAATTCTTTTTAATAACAGCTTTAGGCACATATATAGATGTAAGAAAAGGAGGATCTCTAGATAGATACGTCTCCTCATAATAATCATTATATCCAAGCTCTTTTCTTCTTTTAGCAACTATAAGTTCTGCGTCAAATAAAAAAGCCGTTGCCACTGCGATAGGAATGCCGTCAACCTCTACAGTGGCGACAGCGTCTATATCAAGATCTTTGAAATAATAATAAGCCTCGTATCCAGCTAGTTTCACAAGATCTTTGTTATAAACAAGGTCATATATATCGACAATGTCTTTACCTATGATCCTTATGTTTTTAAGGATGATGTTTCTTAAGACGCCCCCCTCTATAAGAGATCGTAATATATGTTCAGCTCTTTCCCGAGAGGGTCTCATTCCGTTTACAATATATCTCCATAAGATCGGTGGTGAAAGCCCTGTGTATTTCTGAAGATCTTTGTATTTAAGAAATTTTTTGACTGAAACAAGAACTTCACGAGAGAAATCTCTTAAATCTGGTCTAGAGTTCATCGTCTCTGCCTTCTCAGACTCATCTTTCTTCTCTCTCTCATAGCCTCTGTATATATCTCAAGGATCTCAAATATCTCAGGCCCCATAGAGATTATATCAAATTCTGCTATTATGCCTACGAGTTTCTTCTCCTTATTTACAACAGGTACATGTCTAATTCCATATTTAATCATAAGCTGAACAACATCAGATACAGGCTTGCTATCTTCTACAAAAATCACAGGCTTGCTCATTATGTCGCCAGCTGTGGTTATCTTAGGATCTTTCCCCTCGGCAACTACTTTAGATATTATGTCAAAACTTGTCACTATCCCAACCATATCACCTCTGCCATCAACAACTATTACGGACCCGATCTTTAGATCAGACATTAATCTAGCTATTTCTGAGACTGGAGTATCCGGATCTACAGTAACAGGGTTCGGAGTCATAATATCGCTTGCCAATATCATCGTTACTGCCCTCTTATGATTTTATCTAACCTATAAAAAACTTATACTCATCTGATTTCATGGATCTTTTAGAGATACTTTTTTGATCATCTTCAATAAATTAATCAGCTTCAAAATTTTAATGTCTCAGATCCTTGGTCTCAAGTTTCTCAAGCCAAAATATTATGAAACAGTCTCATCAATTTAAATGAAAATTGAAAAACTATCAAAAGATCTAGAAATTAAGGTTTGGCATTAGTTAAACAGTCTTATCATAGATCTGATTTCATCTAATTAAGATATTTCTTGATAAACATATACATCTCCTGGAGACATATCATCTATAGGTGGGCTTCGATATATGATCTCGTCATCATTATTAAGTATGATCAGCTGTCCCTCAGAGAAAGGTTTTATGATATCTATTATCGGGATCAATGCTATGCCACTTTTTATGATCGCCTCTCGAACGAGACCGTTATAGATCAGTCTTACTTTGTATCCTTTAGGGAGATTAGTTATTATAACAGATCCTCCTGCAAATGAAAACAAGTTTCTGGAGGGGATCACCTCTTCAATAGATTTTCCTCTTCTCCAACCTAACTCTATTTTTCCAAAGGCTCCTATATTATAGTATTCTATTTCTATACTATACACACCTTTTCTAAGAAAGATCTTGTCTGAATAGGTTTTCTCAAGCGTTTTTCCTGTCCATGCGTCTATGATCATTTTCTTATCTATATATAGTCTTGCTCCGTCATCAGCGATCAGATAAAAGACGTATGAATCTTCTTTGTCAATCTCTATAAAACCTTCCCATTTTACAATCATCTGCTCCAGCTTTATTTTAGGCATAAGGCTATTATCATAAAAGACCAGATTTAACTCAGGATCGATCTTGTCATATACATAGTTCTTCTTTATATTCATAATCTCTCTCTCAGCATCAGATTCGTTGCAGACCTCATTATTACATCTCATATTTGCGTAGAGACCTCTTAAACCTATTAATCTGCCAGACCTGATTCTAGTCAGCAGAGACGGCATTATAAACTCCACAAAAGATAGCTGATATAATAATCCTTATAAACTCTGTGTATAATCTTCTTCATCTTAATCTTTTGAATTATAAAAACCAGGACATAATCCGAATATAATTTATATTATACATATTTAATCTATCAACTGGTGTCTATTCTGAGTGTATCATATAAAGATCTGCTTGAAGAAGGCTTGAGATACATTGAGAAATTAAATGTGAAATACGGAGATCTTAGATATCAAGAGTATGAATATGAGACAATATATGTAGAAGACGGAGGCTTAAGAGAATATTCAAAAATAGTTAGAAGAGGAATTGGAGTAAGGATCTTTAATAATGGTTCTTGGGGTTTTTCTTCTACAAACATTTTAGATATAAATATGTTGCAGAAAGCAATTGATAAAGCTTATTCTATGACAAAAACTTTCAGGGGCAGTAAAGATATCAGCGAAAGAAAGACTGTGAGAGAAAAAATAGAATCCTTATATAAAAAAGATCCTTTCGAAATATCTCCTGAGGAAAAGATCAAGATAGCTACTGAAGCAAACAAATCTTCAATGATCAGTGGCATAAGATCTGTTGTTACCAGACTAGGGCTTCAGAAAGATAAAAGGATCATATTGACACTTGATGGTGCAGATATCGAGATAAAGACGACATTCGTGGGTCTCAGCCATTTAAGCGTAGCTTATGAGAACGGGAAAATAGAGAGAGTTTTTGATCAGAAGTCTAAGGTGGCTGGTTGGGAGTTTATTGAGAAAGAAGATTGGAATAGTTTTACTAAAGATCTGAGCGAGCTTGCTGTCAAAGCCGTTCGTGCACCAATGCCTAAAGCCGGTAGATTCAAAGTTGTTGCAGATCCAGATCTAATCGGATTAATATTGCATGAAGCTTTCGGACACGCCAGTGAGGGAGATCTTGTCTCATCAGGAACTTCAATATTAAAAAATAAGATAGGTGAAAAAGTGGCCTCTGAGTTTGTGACAATAATTGATGAAGGAGTTGTTGAGGGAGGATATTTTGTCCCCTATGATGATGAAGGGAATAAAAAGAAGAGGACTGTAGTTGTTGAGAAAGGAGTTCTAAAAGATTATTTGACTCATCTAACATCTGCAAAAGAGCTGGGCATAGAGATCTCTGGAAACGGAAGAGCCCAGGACTTTGAAAACCCGCCCATAGTGAGACAAACAAACTTTTACATGCTTCCAGGAGACCAGTCTTTTGAGGAGCTGATTGAGGATATAGATGAAGGTTATTATCTGCTTGGGAGAGGGGCGGGCGGCGGCCAAGTTGACACAGGTGCAGGAACATTTACATTTGCAGTAGGACCCTCATATCGTATTGAGAAAGGGGAGATAAAGGAGCTGGTAAGATCTACTGTAGTCTCAGGATTCATATTAGATACTCTTAAAGAAGTCGATGGCGTCGGAAAAGATCTTAAGATAGAGACTTCAGTATTCGGCGGATGTGGAAAAGATGGTCAGATGGTTAGAGTAGGTCATGGAGGTCCTCATGTGAGGATAAGAAATATTCTTGTAGGAGGTGAGTTGAAATGATCGATGTTATGGAGATTGTAAGAAAACTAGAGAGAAAAGGGGCTTCAGAAGCTGAGGTAGTCATGTGGAGAAACAGAAGATTTAGAGTAAGTTTTTCGGAGGAGATTAGCGATATAATAGATCTCGAGCTTATATCAGTCAGTTTAAGAGTGGCTGTTAATAAGAAAATCGCTGTGATAGGAGTCGAGGATATCTCAAGTGAGAATATAGAGAGGAAGATCGAAGAGATCATTAGAATAGCCAGAGCTTCTTCGGAAGATCCCTACTGGGGAGGTCTTAACACAGTATTCGGAAAAACAGTTGTGGAAGAAATTTATAATAAAGAGCTTGACGAAGTCTCATACGATGATGTGAGAGATATTATAAGAACCATGGTTGATAATGTTCATGATGTTCATCCTAAAGTTAGCGTGAGCAGAGGAAGCTTCAATATACTCAGAACAGAATATAATTATGCCAACAGTTATTCAAATGAGATATTAAAAAGATCTGAGAATAGCTTCGGTGGATATATATGGGTTAGAGCCGACGTTGATAACATAGGCACTTTCTCAGACTTTTTCATAGGAAGATCTATTAAAAAAGATTTTGACCCAGTCTACTTCAGCAGAAAAGTTGCCGAAAGATCTTTAGAATTTTCCAGAGCAAGAAAAACTACGACAGGAAAATATAAGATAATTTTTGAAAACAGCGTCGCCGGATCTATATTGACCTCCGTATTTTCACCAGCAGTTTCTGCTGAGACTATATTTAGAAAAAGATCTCCTTTAATAGATAAGATAGGGACACAGATATTTGATGACAAAATATCTATAGTAGATGACGGCACAATTGGAAGATATATAGGAGCTAGAGAATTCGATGACGAAGGACATCCTACACAGAGAACAATTCTAGTTGAGAAAGGGATTTTAAAGACTTATCTTTATGATAGTTATTATGCCAAATTATTAAACACAAGATCCACTGGCAACGCGTGGAGAGGTTTAGCGTCCTCTCCAAGACCTTCACATAATGTATTGATATTTGAGCCAGGAGATCTAGAGATAAACGATCTTATAAAAGAGGTTGGAAGAGGGATATATGTGGTCAGAGTCATTGGCGAATGGCTCTCTAACCCAGTCTCAGGATATGTTCAGGCAACAATTACACACGCATATGAGATAGAAAATGGAGAGATTAGAGAACCGCTGAAAGGCGGAACTTTAACTATGAATTTATATGAGAATTTGAAAAGATCGTTTATAGGAGCTTCTAAAGAGACTAGAGCAACTCCTGCAAGAATTGTGGCGCCCTCGATAGCTGTAGACAACGTCTCGATCTCATAAGTTTTATCATTCATTACTATTTTTAATATTTAATTTTATGTTTGATCTAAACATTTTCTGGCATTTCTTTGATCCAGAGAGGTTTTCCTTGAGAAGTTCTTGGAGCAATCCAATCAATAATCTCCTGAGGATTTGTTGTCTCAATAACTACTCTGATAGAACCTAAACTACTCTCTTTCTCATCTTCTACGAAGCTGACTTTGCCAGCATACGCAGCCTGTTTATGAAGTAAGAAAGATATTGTGTTGCCACTGACGCCTCTCAGAAATACTCCTCTTGCTGTATCAAGTATTTTTTGTTGCCATATCTTTTCTCTAAATCTTTTGAGAGAAATAATCTTTTCAGAGAAACCTATAATCTTCATATATCTTGTGCCTTGTTCAACTCTTATATCATCCAGATCAAAAAGATTCTTAAGCGCCATAGTAACTCTCTCTTTATCCTCTGTATATCTAAGATCAGCCTCTACATAAAGTTTCATATAGAGATAGTCCTCATAATCTTATTATCACAATAGAATTTTAAGTTTCGTCTAGAGTATTCGTATCATGAGAGATTATTTGTGAAGAAACTCAGAGCATTCTAATTATCTGATCATGATTCTTTTATCAGATCCTTTGTAAATTAAGATCTGATCTATCCCCTCTTTTCTAAGCTCTTTAATTAACTCCTTATCTAAAGTTATCACAGGGATCTTCATAATTGAAGCTGCTCTTAGTAAATCTATGTCAGCATTCTCCTTCTCGTAATCTTCGGAGAGGGTATATACTACACATTTATTAAATATTTTCTCAATATAGCTTATTAAAAGATCTTTTTTCTCCTCCCCTGCTAACATGAAAAGCTCTCTTATAACGCTGTCAACAGTTGCGCATGTATATTTCTCCTCAAGTTCATTAGATATATTATCTATCACATCGAATCCTTCTTTTATAAGAAGAAATATGTTTGTGTCTATGAGAACACATTTATTATCTTCTAATTTTTTTGACATGTCTGTCTTATATGTCTCTCTGTTATAATAGTCTTCCGTAGCCAGCTAGCCTCCATCTTCCAGCTACTTGTCTACTTATGGCTACGCTGTTATTTTTAAGAGGTATAGTAGGTTTAGCTAGTACGAGGTCTAGTATATCATCTCTTATTCTCTCCACCGTTGCATAACTTATCATAGTTCCTATACTTATTAAGATCCTCTCCTTAGGTTTTAAAGATCCTAATTTAATAGGATCTTTTGTTCCAACAATTCTCTCCAGCAAAGTATATTTGATTGATATGTTGTATTCAGGCTCAGGTAATTCACCTGCAAGCCCTACAAAATTGCCTACAAGTTTATCTGATTTAGTATAGAACGGATCCAACTCTGTCCCTAATGCCACAAGACCTCCCGGCACAGCATCTTCGAACTCTTCTTCTCCATATCTTATCGATACTATTCTAGTATAAAGAGGCTTATATGTAGCTCTTCCACTAGAGTCTTTGATCTCGATGCCAGGTTTGATCTCGATTTCATCTCCAATCTTGAAAATTCCTTTCACTACAGAACCTCCTATTACACCTCCCACCAGCTTATCATATGAAGTGCCCGGCTTATTTACGTCAAAACTTCTTGCTATATATAAAAGAGGCTTCTCGTTAACATCTCTATTGGGTGTAGGCATATACTTCTGGATCGCAGATAACAATATATCTATATTGATCTTGTGAAGAGCGCTGACCGGTATTATAGGAGAATCTTGATAGCCCATCTCTTTAATAAAACTTTTGATCTCTTCATAATTTTTCAAAGCCGTCTCGCGAGATACAGCATCTACTTTATTTTGAACAACTATAACATTTTTAACTCCAATTATTTTAACTGCCATAAGATGTTCTCGTGTCTGCGGCTGAGGACAAGGGTCTGTGGCAGATATAACTAATAAGGCACCGTCCATTAGAGCAGCCCCGCTTAACATTGTAGCCATAAGAATCTCGTGTCCAGGCGCATCTACATAAGATACTTTTCTGAGAACAACTGATTCTTTCCCATTTGGACATATTTTCTCTGTGACAAACCCCTCAGGATCTCCAAGATCAGGACAGTAGCCTATTATTCCATCAGCATATCCTAGCTTGATCGTCATCGCTCTCATAAGCTCCTCAGAATGTCTCGCCGTCCATATACCTGTTAATGCCTGAACAAGAGTTGTCTTCCCATGATCTACGTGACCTATAACGCCAATATTTATCTCAGGTCTACGCTTTAACTCTATACACCTCTCCATAATAATTCTTTAATATAAAGCTTTTATCTCACAAACATATCGTCTTAATCATATAGAAAACTCGTGAGATAAGTTGATGGCTAAAATCATATATTATTGTAATATATTTTAACGTATAATTAAGAGGTTTAAATTTCGAAATGTCGGCAAGATATTATCTTCTATTTATTAAACCATAGATCATTGTATTCAATAGTTAATTATTTTCGTTAGAAATCATGTGTGGATAAAGATATGACTAAAAAAGTTTTTCATATCTCAATAAGAAGAGATGACATTGATAAAATTCTAAGTGGCAAATATAAATTCTTCGTCAGATCTATAGTGGCTATAGGCAGAGATGCTGTAAGAAAAAGATATAGAATCTTAATTGTCTTATCAAGCTCACAACCTGTGGCACATGGATTAGCTGTAGCATATCTATTAATGAAATATTACAATAAGTTCCAGGATCAATTTAAGAAACCGAGGATTCTTTATATGTATCGTAAAGATTTTGATGAGGAGATCATTAGAATGGCTGTGACAAAAAGATTATTAGAAAAGAAGTCTGAGAGAATAATACTTTTAACAGATGAGTTCAAAAGATCTGAGGATCATATGGGGAAGACTTATCAAGGTCTCGTAATGGATCTTTCAGATGGTATTAAGCCTAATGATATAGGAAGACTGGTAGGTGTTGTAGAAGGCGGTGGGCTAATAATCATTTTGTCTCCTTCTCTCGAGAGATGGCCTGAAAGTAGAAACATATTTGCTGAATCACTTGTGGTGCCGAGATATCCAAAACCTAGAAATGTGTTTATAAGATGGTTCATAAGATCTTTGGAGAATAGTAGCGGAGTATATATATTTGATCTCGACAAGGGAGAGACTATAAAATTCTCTGAGGCAAAGGTAGAAGAATATGAGAGAAAAGAGATCAAGCTTCCAGAAAATTATGTTTTTTCACAACAGATCTATAGACTTGCCCTCACACAAGATCAAATAAATGTGATCAAAGCTGTAGAGGAGCTGATACCTAAGCCTAGCAAAAAGAAGATGATTGTTGTAACTGCTGATAGAGGCAGAGGAAAAAGTGGTGCTTTAGGTATTGCAATACCAGCTTTAATTAAAGAATTGCTTAAAGTGAAGAATAAAGTTAGAGTGGGAGTGACAGCTATTTCACCAGCAAATATTGATACTCTTATGAGTCTTGCTAAAAAATCTCTTGAGATATTAGAGATGAAGTATAAAGTTATTGAAAGAAGAGGAAGGATCATAGAATTGAAAGGATCAAACTTCTCAATAGAATATTGGGAGCCAGCCATAATTCCAAGACTAGATCTAGATGTAGTAGTAGTTGACGAAGCAGCAGGTCTCCCGGTGACTATACTAAATAAGATATGGAAAAACTTTAATAGAATAATAATGGCATCAACTATACATGGTTATGAAGGCGCTGGAAGAGGTTTTTCTATAAGATTTCTAAAGAGAGTTAAAAATGATCCTAATACAGATCTTATATATCTGACTATGGAAGAGCCTATAAGATATTCTAGAGACGATCCTGTCGAGAAATGGGTTTTTAAAACATTATTATTAGATGCAGAGCCTGAAGAACTTACAGACGAGGATTATCAGATGATTAGAAACAGAGAGTTTATATATCTAACTTTTGAACCAGAGGAACTTTTTAAAGAAGAAAATATTGATAAGCTCAAAAGCATATTTGGGATATATGTAGAGGCTCATTATAGAAATGAACCTGATGATCTTGCTATGATCGCTGATGCTCCTCATCATAAGATCAGAGCTTTGGCATTAAATAACGGAAAGATCGTTGCATCAGCACAGATAGCTGAGGAAGGCGGGTTGCCAGAAGATCTTATTAAAATGATTTTAGAGGAGAAGAGTATTCATGGAAACATAATTCCTGATAGAGTAATAAAATATTATAGAGATCCTGTGTTTGGAAAATGGATAGGATATAGAATAGTTAGAATAGCAGTTCATCCTCAGGCTCAGGGCATGGGGATCGGAAGCTTTTTTATACAAAAAATAATTGAGGAAGCAACTAGTAAAGGTCTCGACTGGGTGGGGTCTGGGTTTGGAGCATCTGAAGAACTTCTTAGATATTGGATTAAAAACGGTTTTGTACCAATTCACATATCCCCCTCGAGAAACCCAGTCTCAGGAGAATATTCTGTGATAGTATTAAAAGGTCTGAAAGAAGAGTCTGTCAAATTAATAAGATATTTTAGAGAGAAATTCAGAGAAAGATTTCTGCTAAGCTTATATGATACCTATAGAGATATAGAGCCCGAGATAGCAATTCTTCTTTTAAAACCTGATCATTTAGATGAATGTTCTAATGAGAAAACTGGTGTAAAAATAGAGCTTGATGAGATTGATAGAGATAGAATAAGACTATATATTAAAAGACTGATGACATATGAGGTGGTCAATGATCTTATATATAAGATTGTGATGAGCTATTGGAAAGATCCATGCATAAGAAATAGACTTAAAAAAGAATATGAAATGCTAATGGTCTCTAAAGTTCTTCAGGGGAAAAGCTGGGAAGCTTCTTCATCAGAGATCAATGTTTCAACAGGTAGAGCTACAGAATATATGAGAAATATAATAACAATGATACTTGAGCTTATAAAATAAATATGAGATAGCCGGGCGGGGATTCGAACCCCGGTCTCGGGGGCCAAAGCCCCGCATCCTTGACCGCTAGACGACCCGGCTTCATATAATATATTTTTTATTTAGAAAAATAAAATTTTTTATGTCTCAAGAATCCATTTACCTGTTCTGAGATACTCATCTACAGAATTTGCTGCGGCTATTCCTGATGCAAGCGCTTTTCCTATGAAGCTGGGTCCTATAACTACGTCTCCTGCTGCAAAAACTCCTCTCATAGTTGTTCTATTCTTTTTATCTACCCATATTGTGCCATCTCTGTTTAATTTGATCTCTGGGTGCATTTTAAATGGTGGGGTAGGGATCTCTCCTATAGCCACTAAAACGCTATCAACATCTAAATATGTCTCAGAACCTTCTATAGGAATAGGTCTAGGTCTTCCTGTATGATCTGGCTCTCCAAGTCTCATTCTTATAAGCTCTATCTTTCTCAGACGTTTATTTTCATCTCCTAAGAATCTCTTGGGAGTTGCCAGTTCAATCCATTTGATTCCCATCTTAATCAATCTCTCAATCTCTCTTTTTGCTGGAGCCTCATTAATTGTTCTCCTATAGATCATATATACCTCTTTGGCACCAAGTCTATGAGAAACTTCTGCGGCATCTACAGCTGTTAATCCTCCTCCTATAACAGCCACTTTATCGCCTAAAGAAGGCAGTTCTTTGAAATCTATATATCCGAGTTCAGCTCTGCTATATTCAAATAAAAATGATAACGCTGGATATACCCCCTTTAGATCCTCTCCCTCGACACCTAATTTTCTCTCCTCCCATGTGCCTGTAGCTATTATTACTGCATCAAAATTTTTCACCAAAAGATCAAATCCTATAGTATTATTCTCCTCCTTGTCTCCTTCGACAACTCTCTTATTCACGTGAAAAATTACTCCTAACCTCCTAAGATCTTCAACTCCTTCTTTCACATTTTTCTTAGGCACTCTAAAACCAGGGATCCCGAATAATAAGAGTCCGCCAGGCTCTGGTAGCGCGTCGAAAACATGTACTTCATAACCTTTGCAGATGAGAACTCCGGCAGCTCCTAAACCTGCTGGGCCTGCTCCTATTATTGCAATTTTTTTATCTATTTTATACTTGACATTATCACATCTAGAGAATTTCAATCTAGCCTCCTCACTATAAACATTGTTAACTATAATATAAAGATGAGTCTTTGTTTTTAATTTTTTAAATAACGCAACATTTAAATAGCTTCATGATATGAGAGGGTTGTGGGATAAACGATGAGTCCCATACCTTCTCCTGAGGAGTTCTTTGGATTTAAAATAGGAGAAGATCGAAAGCTCGCTGACTGGGATCAGATAGTGGAATATTATAAGCTGGTCGCGAAAAACAGTGATAGAGTTATCGTAGAAGAGCTTGGAAAGACTTCAGAAGGGAATCCTTTTATAGTTGCATACATTTCTGATCCTAAGAATCTTAGTATGTTAGATTATTTCAGAGAATTGTCTTGTAGAATATCTAATCCTCGAGAGCCTTTAAAAGAAGATGAGTTAGAGAGACTTATTAAAGAGGCCAGAGTTGTTGTCGTTATAACAAATAGTATACACGCTACCGAGGTAGGCGGTACTCAAAGTTCTATCGAGCTTCTCTACAAGCTTGCATCATCTAATGAACCTGATATACTTAACATACTTGAGAATGTGATCATAATATTATTCCCTTCATTTAATCCCGACGGCCTCAAATATGTGAGAGAGTGGTACTATAAATATCTGAATACAGAATACGAGGGAACGCCTCCTCCCTATCTATACCACAGATATGCTGGTCATGATAATAATAGAGATGCATATATGTTGAATCTTGTTGAAAGCAGAATGTTTGCTGAAATAGCATATAAAAAATGGTGTCCTCAGATATATATAGATCATCATCAAATGGGTAGTTATGGAGCAAGACTTTTCATAACTCCAGAGATGGATCCTATATATCCAGACATAGATCCTTTGAACTGGCGTGAGGCACAGTTTTTAGGCACTTATGCAGCAACAAAGCTCGAGTATGCAGGCGTCTCAGGAGTTGAGACATATGCTCCTTTTACACCAGATTTTGCCTCGGCGTTTCAGACCATGGCTTATTTCATGAATATAATAGGAATATTAACAGAGTCTGCTTCAGTAAAAATAGCTTCGCCAATATATATACATAGACATCAGTTGAAAGGTTATAATAGAGGCAGATATAGCGACAGGCCTTTCGCAAATTATCCTAATCCCTGGAAGGGAGGCTGGTGGAGGCTTAGCGATATTATTAGGCAACAGATTCTCTCTACATTAGCTATATTAGAGGCGGCAGCAAGATTTAGAGAACAGCTGTTAAGAAACTCATATATCAAAGCCATCAGATCTATTAGAAGAGGATTAGAGGAGAAGCCTTTCGCATTTATAATACCAGAGGATCAACACGACAGATTTGCTGTATACAGACTAATTAAACTTCTGCTTGATCTAGGTGTAAGAATTCATAAAGCTGAGGAGCCTATAAGAGTAGGAAACACGATCTATACAATGAACAGCTACATAGTCTTCATGGCGCAACCTAGAAGAGCTTTAGCTAAACATTTGTTAGAGAGATTCATATATCCTGATTATGAGGCCACGCGAGATCCTCAGGGGAAACCTTTAAAGCCTTATGACACAGCGACTGACAGTGTTGCAGAGTTTCTAGGAGTTGATGTGATAGAGATAAACGAGAAATTTCAATGTAAGACTAGAGAGATATCACATATAGAGATCCCTGATCCTAAGATAGAAAAATCGAAAGGTTATATCATAGATCCGAGGATTAATGAAAGTTACAAACTTGTGAATATCTTGCTAAAAAGAGGCTATCCAGTATATAGAGTGTTTGAGAGAATAAAGATCAATGATATAGAGCTTCCAGCAGGATCATTTTATATAGAGTATGAAGAAAAACTTTTTGAAATATTTAAAGAGGCTGTATATTTAACGAAAATTCAGCCTATAAACATAGACAGAGACATAGATATACCAATTAAAAAAGTTCTTCCAAAGAGAATAGGGGTTTATCAAAGATTTTATGGAGGCAATATGGAGGAGGGATGGACACGTTTTGTTCTTGAGGAATTCGAGTTTACATACACTCAGATAAGAGATCAGCCTATTAAGAACGGAGAGTTAGACAAATATGTTGATATAATAATATTTCCAGATGATCCTTTGCCATACATAATCGGTGAGAACATAGAAGAAGAGATGAGCAAAAGACTCAAAAGACCATTTAAACTACCTCCATATCCTCCTGAATACAGAAGTGGTATCGGCAGTGATGGGGTAGATAAATTAAAGAAATTTGTTGAGAATGGAGGAGAGATCTTGACTATGGGTGCCGCAGCTGAGCTAGCGATCAAAGGTTTGAAGCTTCCTATAAAAGATCTTACGGAAGACATAACAGATCCTAGTCAATTTATGTGCCCCGGATGTACATTATATGCTGAAGTAGATACAGAACATTATCTAGGTTTTGGAATGCCTCAAGAGACATATATATTTTTCTGGGACAGACCTGTTTTAGAGATAATACCTAATCATTATAACGAGAATTTCAAAGTTGTAGTGCAATATCCAGAACAAAATATTCTGAGAAGTGGCTGGCTCATAGGTGAGAAGCTTTTGAGTAGAAAACCTGCACTTATAGAGGCATTAGTAAACAAAGGCAGAGTCTACATATATGCCTTCAGACCGATATTTAGAGCACAAACCAGAGGAACATTTAAATTATTCTTCAACTCTCTATATAAGTACGAGAATCTTTAAATTTTATATTGTAAGATCATAAGGTGTCTTTAGTTAAAGACTGTCTCACAGAATTTTGTTTTCATCAATAATCTTAACGCTGATCAATTTTTTTGTCAAAGCCTTCTAAACCTCTTAAGGGCACGAATACGCAGGGTATATCTTCTATAGTGATATATTCTGTTTCAGAGATCTTTTTTATTATATAAAGGATCTGATGCCATCTAGATCCTATGGGAACTACCATTATACCATTTATCTTCAGTTGCGACAAAAGTTTTTTAGGTATCTTAGGAGATGCAGCTGTCACTATGATCCTATCATATATCATTTTATTCTCGAATGTTCCTAGGCCACCGTCACCAACTATTATAGAAACCCTATCATAAAATCCTGTTTTTATAAGATTTTTTCGTGCAAACTCTGCTAGTTCCGGTATAAATTCTATAGACACCACATGTCCTATACCTCTAGACTCAGGATCTATGATCTCTGCTATTATAGCTGCCTGATAGCCTGATCCTGTTCCAACCTCGAGCACGATCATGCCCTCATCTAGCTCTAATCTCTCTGTCATTATAGCCACCATATGAGGCGCTGATATCGTCTGATCATAGCCTATAGGCAACGGCGTATCTACATATGCGTATTCTCGATAATTTTCAGGCACAAACTCTTCTCTAGGGACTTTTTCAAAAGCTCTTCTCACTTTCTCGCTTACTATATAGCCTTGCAACATCAGATCTTTGATTAACAATCTTTTCTTCTCTAATAAAGACATGTTATTAAGACCTCGGCTCACTAATAAATATGTTTGTTCAGAAAAATAGTTGTTAAATAAAAATATTCTCTAAAAGAAAGCAAGCTCAGAAACCTGTTTTCAGAGCAAGAGAAGTATTATGTTCTCCAGTTAATATTTTTATAAGGGATCTTTAGATAATCAACTATTTTTAGAAAAACATTTCTATAAGTTACGTCTCCAAAGATCAATTTAAATTTGAGTTTTCTATATTTCATTTTAAGAATCATCTCTCCATTTTCATTATAAATATATATATAGCCGAAAACTCTTTTCTTAATGTTCATCTTAAGATCTATCTGAGCAACATAACAGCCTCTCTCTAAAGATGCTCTGATCATGTATGCGTCACCTACGACATAGGTAGGTTTTATATCTATTCTCTCTCCTTCGATCTCACTTATCTTGTCTCCACATATTTTTAAAGCGATTCTTCTTCTTCGATGAAGCCCTCTTCTACTCTTAGAATTCTCAAAATAAACCTCAATATATCTCATCTTATCACTAATCCTCTGTCACTCTCCAGAACTTCTGCTGCACCCTCAAGTAGAAGGATCAGTTTATTATTTTTTATGTCTAAAAATCTGATGCTGACCCCGCTATTTATATTTAAAACATTATTATTTTTCAAATGATATTTATATTCTCTCGTGAGAGACCCCTCTTCATTATATACTGATGCTTCTAATATTATTTCGCCAGAGTTTTTTCTCTCAATCTTTAGTAGCATCATGACTCTCAATCTATATTTTCAGAGAACTAATTAATCTATGATGTTCATCTCTTTAATCTCATATATTTAAAATCTCCTGATTTAATCTATAGATGGGAACGATATAATGGCTTACGAGATAGGGACAGGAGCTACCGCTTTGGGAATGAAACTAGATAATGGAGTGGTTCTGGCTGCTGAGAAAAAATTTTCTTACGGAGGTTTTGTGATGAGTAGAAGCGTTAAAAAAATATTCAGAATCCATGATAGAATCGCTATTGCCGCGGCAGGTTTATTTGCAGATATGCAGACTATATCTAGAATCATTAGTAACGAGATTAGATATTATGAGATCTCTTCTAAACATCCTATAAGTGTAAGAGGAGCTGCTAAACAGCTCTCTGTAATTTTATATTCATATAAATACATGCCCTTCTTAACAGAGCTAGTTATAGGTGGAATAGATCATGAGGGCTCTCATATATATGTAATGGATCCTGTCGGATCTCTTATAGAAGATGATTATGCGGCAGTAGGTACGGGAGCACAGATCGCTATAGGACTGTTGGAAGATAAATATAACAAGAATATGAGCTTAGAAGAGGCTGTGAAACTTGCTGTTGAAGCAATAAGAATAGCGTCTAAAAGAGATACTATGTCTGGCGAAGGTGTCGATGTAGCTGTGATAACTAAAGACAGCTATGAAGAGAAGTATTATCCCATCAGATAGAGACAGAGATCATGCCTCTGGACTTGTTAAAAGCGTCACGTATTCAAGAGATACTTTCTAAAAAAGTTCAGATCAAAAGATTAGATTATAGGCCTAAGACAGTTGTTGGGCTAGATATATCTTACAAACCAGGTCAAGACACAATAGGTTGTGCAGCAGCTGTAGCTATCAGATTAGATGATCTTAAGATAATAGATTATTCTATAGTAATCGACGAGGTTACTATCCCATATATACCAGGTTTTCTAGCTTTCAGAGAAATGCCTCTAATGTTTAAAGCCTTGATCAGGCTGCTGAAAAGATTAAATGAAAAGCCTGTTCTAATGGTGAATGGACATGGCATATCTCATCCCAGAAAACTTGGGATAGCAAGTCACATAGGCGTTGTCACAGATCTTCCGAGCATAGGTGTCGCTGGAAAATTATTATATGGAGACATTGTAAGATTAAAAGGTAGAGACATGATTATTGTAGAGGGCATTATAGCAGGTTTTGTGGTCAGTGGAGGGAGAGATAAAAAGAAAAGTTATTATATATCTATTGGACACAAGATATCTATAGAGGATCTCGAGTACTATATAGATAGGCTTTTCGAGCCAGAATTTCATTATGCAAAACCTCCTTATCCAATTCATATTGCAGATGTAATGTCTAGAGAAGCTGCTAGAGGCAGAGATAATTTTATTAAGTGGATAAGTAGAAATAAACACTTATTTGATCTTTATACGGAACATCTTGAGATCTTTAGTAATTAATTTTCATCAAGATCTTTGTGAAACAGATTTTTACAAATATGATTCGTAGCTTTGATGTATACATATATTCTTTGAAGAGTTTTATGAAGATACTGTGAGGCTACTCCTCTGATCTGAAAGACGTTGTCATGAAAGATCTTATGTTTTCTCACAAGATCACGCCATTGATCTATGCTTATAGCAATCATAATAATAGATCTTTCATATGAGATTCTTTTAAACTCTTCAAACAATTCTTTCATAATCTCTTTCTCGCTGGAGAAATGTATGATTCTACTTCTTCTGCCGTATGGAAGATCTGAGAGAATTACATCTATAACACAATCTCTCAAAGGTGTTCTAAAAGCGTCTGCAACAATATGTTCAGAATAGTCGCAGCCTGTTTCACTATAGATCTTTTTTGATCTCTCGACTTTCAAAGGATCTATATCTGATAACAGTAACATTTTGATATCATTTTTACAAAGATCCTTTAACAGATATCCGTTGCCCGCAAAAGGATCATATATGATCAGATCTGTTAATGAAGATCTATCGAATATAACTATGTTATTCATAAATTTAATGTCAATATGCTTCATAGTTGCTGAAGATCCTTTGATCTTTTCTAAAATAAAGAGATCTCTTACATATATAGATCTTCCTATAAATACTTTTGATCCTATTAAAATAGTTGTTTTTTTAAGAATATTTTCTTCGTCACATAATCTCAAAGATCTTTTTATCTCAAAAGGATCTGGGTGAAGATATTTGTAGCCTAAAGTTTTTATTTCTATCTCTCTGGTTATGCAGAGAACTTTCTCAACAGATCTTATGAACTCGTATAACTCTTTTTCATTTTTAACTTGGTCTAATACATAAAGTATAAGGCCGATCTCTTTAATAAGAATAGGTTTTATATCACCCAATGAAATGATCTTTTCTATGTGTCCTTCATAGACTATTATCCCAGGCTCTCTATAAAATTCTTTTAGTTCTAATCTTCTGCTTAAAGCCTCTGCCTCTAATAAAGCTTCCTCCACACGATCCATTGATAGTAGAAAATAAATTTTTCCACTAAATTCTCTTAATAATCTCATAGAAAACCTCGTTTAAGATATAGATAACATAACCTCCTCATATTTATATAGATCTTTTTTAATTGAATACGCCTTTCTTCTGGCCATGTTGAGAAAGAACTTTAATATGCTTCTTAGAATAAAATATTTACCGCCTTTAACATAGAATCTGCTCATAATATCCTCTGCCCAATAAATGCTATGTTCAAGAGATGTCCAGAGAGCCTCTATATGAGATCTGGTTAATTTAATGCCTTGTATACCTGATTCTTTATCTCTCTTCAACACCCCCATAGGCACAAAGATCATTGGAACGATCAGGCTTCTGTAAGGTTTTAATCTCTTTAACAATTCAATTGTTGCATCAACATCCTCTGGCTTCTCCCCAGGCAGACCTAAGATGAAGGTTGCTGCAGGAATAATGTTATGATCATGCATTATAGCAAATGCCTCCTCAACTATATCAGGATACTCTTCCACTCTATAAGGTGCTGCTTTTGCAGGCATGATCATCTTAGCTAATCTAACAGATCCTGTCTCAATACCTACTTCAACACCCATGAAATCTTGGCCAGTCTTAGAGTAGATAAGGTCTGTAAGTTTAGATATCAATTTATACTCTCTCTGAGCAACTACAATAGCCGCTAATGAGGCGTGGCTCCATGCAATGTTTTTATAATATTTAAGAGCCAGCTCATGAAGTTTTAATAAAGGATCAGGAGAAGGTATTATACCTTTAGCACCATATAGAAGCACATCATCACTATGAAGAATACCTGAAGTGACACCGTTTTTCACATTAACTAATATCTCTCTCTCTATCTTCTCAAGAGGATAATATCTGAGAGGTCTCAAAGTGACTGAGCAGAAACTACATCCTCTGGGACATCCTCTCATGATCTCTACGAGGCCATTTACTGAAGCACCTTTGATCTCTGATATATCATCTAGAGACGGAGCATCGTTGACACCTACATAAATATATCTGGGGACGTCTTTATTTTCTAAAAGTCTTTCAATTAGATCAGGCAGGATCCTTTCGCTCTCACCCTCTATAACAACATCTATTCCAAAACTCTCCCAGTATCCAGGCTCCCAATACCATTGCCACGCGGCTGGACCTCCGGCGACTATCTTAAGACCTTTTTCTTTTGCTCTTCTGATCCTTTCATCAGATATAAATTTTATGAAACTTCTTCTGTTGATAGGAACCTTCTTGGTAATAAGCCACCACTCGGAGCTCGGAGGACCATAAGCAAAATAATCGTGATGACCGATCATTAAGATCTTTATACGATCAAGATATCTATGTATATGATCAGGATCAATTATTGCTGCTTTAAAACCAGAATCGATAAGCTTAGCCTCTACTTTTCTAAGACCGTAAGGAGCCTCCAGAGGTCTTCCAAAACGATCCGTTTTCGGCTTAGGACAACACATATACATCCAGAGGAATTCTGGCATGAAAAGAGAAGGCCCTGTAGCCATAAAACCTATAAATTCTCTTCCATGATGATTGCTCATCATAGTTCTATCAGTTGTTATAGCAATGTCTATATCTAAGATGTCTCTCAATTTTTATCCCTATGGATTATTTGTATTTCTCAGGTTGCTTCTTAATTAATAGACACTCAAAGAGATTTAAAAAGATTTGCTAAAGATTTTCCCAAGGCTTAAAAACATCTTTTATTTTAATGATAAGTTTCAGATGATCATCTACATATATTATGTCATCATAAGATCTATTGAGTTTAAAGGCGGAATATATGTCAAACCTCTTATTAGAATTATATAGACATTCTTTACATCCCAAAATTATTGGATATCCTACTATGTTAAATGCTGGGATATCCCATATGCTGTCTCCTATAAATATTGTTTCATTCTCGTCTATACCTAATTTATTTAAAAGTTTTTTAATCACCTCATCTTTGCCCAACGGCTCCACGATAGGTAGTCCAGCAGGTATAAGATAGCCTTTTTCATCAAATAATAGATGATTAGCATATATCTCAGAGATGCTGAGCTTCTCAGCCACTATTCTAGCCAGTATTGAGACTCCTCCGCTTACTATACTAAATATTTTCACATTATTTTCTAAAGATATTTTTATTACACTCTTTATTTCATCATAAATCTCCACCTTAGAATACGCCTCATAAATATCTTTTCTATGGATTTTTCTTTTAGAATTTCTAAGAAGATACTCTATATCACATGTGATCCATCTTGTATAAGATATTTCTTTCTTAAGATATTTCTCTAACAATTTCTTTGAAAAATTATCATATGACTCGTCTAGTCCAGAGTTAAAATATTGATGTAGATATCTCCATGAATTTTTTATCTTAGTTATGACGCCATCCATATCAAATATTATGATCCTAGGCCTTCTCAAAAAGATCCTCTCAAAGGTCTATTTATATGATCAATGTTTTTACACAGCGACATAAGAAGATTCTCGATCCCATCTCTTTTCAATGCAGATATTGAGAGAATATCTCTTGGAATGATGCCCTCCTCAATACATATTTTCTCTGTGATTTCTTTATAATCTCTCATAACTTCTTCATTGACAAGATCTGTTTTGTTCATAACAATTATAATAGGCTTTTCTATTGCATCTATCTTCTTTAAAACTTCTAACGAAGTCATCATCTTCTCAATATAATCCTCCAGAGGATCTGAAAGATCTGTCAGTAATATTATCTGATCTGAATATTTGATCTCTGAAATAACTGAGTGAAATACATCTATAACTTCATCAGGCATCTTTCTAATGAAACCAATAGTATCAGTAACTATAACTTCTCCACAAGGAGTTTTGACAAGACCGCTTTTCGGAGATAAAGTTTTGAAAAGTTTAGGACCTGTAACTTTTGTATCTCCCGTGAGAGTATTATAAAGAGTAGTTTTTCCAGCAGAAGTGTAGCCTATTATTGCTATGTTAGGATATCCAGTCTTTATTCTGTTAAGCGTGAGCATCTCTCTTTTTCTTTTGATCTCATCGAGTTTCCTAGCTATATAAACCTCTCTTTTTCTTAAAGATCTTAGAAGTGTCTCGTATCCATACGCGCCTGAGCCCATGAAACCCGATTGCTCGCCAAGTTTTGATAATCTTATATACTCCTTAACAAAAGGTATTTGATGTCTTATTCTAAGTAGCTCTATTCTCAGCTTAGCCTCAAGACTTCCTGCGTGTAGTTCGAATATTTTCAGAATTAATGAGGTCAGATCCCATATCTCAACAGCTTTTATACTTCTCGACAGATTATAATATTGCCAGGGTTTCAGTCTATCATATATAATAATAAGATCAAAATTTTTATCGTTGTTATCGCTATCACTATTGCTCTCTGAGATCTTTTTCACAAAATCTTCCTGAAGATAATATCTATGATTAGGCTTTTTGACAAAATGTATCTTTACATCATATATATCTAAAGTGTTTAGAAGGGCGAGAGCTTCCTCCTTATATCTTCTATCCTCTTTTTTTAATACAAGCAAAGCTTTTTTTGATGAATTGATATCTCTTCTAAATGTTATATGACCATCCCATTAATCTTATGAGATATTTGAGATAATTAAGATTTAGATGACCCCTCCCCGCCCTTAAGAGCGAGGCTTGTACTTATGTTGTCATGAGTCTTTGTTCAGATGTTGTATGTGGATCAGGATATAAGGAAAAGTTGTATAATTATAGGCAAGATCATCGATCATGAGCTTAACAAATATGAAGACCTTAAAAATTTGTAGAAAAGGCTGCTTTCTAATGGCTAAGCGATCACACCTAGATCGAAGTCTTAGAGACGCCTAGTGTATATGAATCACTTCCTCCTATCTGTTAAACATAGATCTTTCTAAAGATCTCATTTTTTAATCTTTTTATATGAATATGTATCAACGAATCTTTCATATTTTTTAATTGTTTCATGAATCATATAAATTTTTTTCTAAGTAAAGTTTATATAGAACCGTTATTTATTATGAGTGGTGAATATAAGTGGCGGCAGGATACGGAATTCCTGTATTAATTTTGAAAGAGGGTACTCAAAGAACTATTGGAAGAGAGGCTTTAAGAAGCAATATTTTGGCTGCAAGAGCATTGGCAGAGGTCTTGAAAACTAGTTTAGGTCCTAAAGGTCTTGATAAAATGCTTATAGATAGTTTTGGAGATGTAACGATCACGAATGATGGCGCAACTATAGTTAAAGAGATGGAGATACAACATCCAGCTGCTAAACTTTTGGTGGAAGCTGCGAAAGCAACTGATGCTGAGGTTGGTGACGGAACAACTAGTGTTATAATTTTAGCAGGTGCTTTATTAGATAAAGCTGAAAAACTATTAGATCAGAACATACATCCGACAGTCATAATTGAGGGTTATAAGAAAGCTCTTAATGAGGCTCTTAGAATAATTGATGAAGTTGGTACTAAACTTCCAATAGGAGATCTGGAGACCCCCGAAGGATTAGAAAGAACAAAATTTGAACTGAAGAAGGTTTTAGTCTCGACTTTAGCAAGTAAGTATCTGGCTACTCCAGATATAATGGATAAATTAATGGATATGATCATTGATGCAGCATTAATAGCTACTGAGAAGAGAGGAGACAGATATGAGGTGATCTTAGATAACATTAAGATTGAGAAGAAGAAAGGAGGCTCCTTAGCTGATAGCAGACTCATAAGAGGAATTGTTTTAGATAAAGAGGTTGTTCATCCTGCAATGCCTAGAAGAGTTGTTGGAGCTAGAATAGCTTTGTTAGATGCTCCTCTAGAAATCGAAAAACCAGAGATCTCTGCCAAGATCAATATAACTTCCCCAGAACAGATCAAAGCATTTCTAGATGAAGAAGCTAAAATGTTGAAAGAGATGATAGATAAGATTGCTTCTGTTGGTGCTAATGTTGTTGTTTGTCAGAAAGGTATTGATGATGTTGCACAACATTTCTTAGCTAAGAAAGGTATTCTTGCTGTTAGAAGAGTTAAAAGAAGTGATATGGAGAAACTTGAGAGAGCAACAGGAGGAAGAATAGTCACTAGTTTAAGAGATCTTACTGAGAAAGATCTTGGATATGCAGAACTTGTCGAAGAAAGAAAAGTTGGGAATGATAAGATGGTGTTTATAGAAGGAGCTAAGAATCCGAGAGCTGCAACAATACTACTAAGAGGAGCAAATGACATGATATTAGATGAGACTGAAAGAAGCATAAATGATGCTCTTAATGCGATTAGAAACATAATTAGAGAGCCTATGGTTGTTGGGGGAGGCGGAGCTATTGAGATGGCAGTAGCTATTAGACTGAGAAAATTTGCCGAGAGTGTAGGAGGAAAAGAACAGTTAGCTATACAGGCAGTTGCTGATGCTATTGAAGAGATTCCTTCGATATTAGCTAGTACAGCTGGTATGGATGTTCTCGACACGATATTACAGCTTAGAAAATATCATGCAGAAGGCTATGTAATGGCGGGCGTGGATGTTAACAGCGGTAAAGTAGTTGAAGATGTTTCTAAGTTAAATATAATTGACCCTTCATTGGTAAAGAAACAGATTATTAAGGGAGCTATAGAAGTTGCTACTACCATACTCAAGATAGATGATATAGTAGGAGCTGCGCCTAAGAAAGAAGAGAAAGAGAAAGAGAAGAAGGGAGAAGAAAAGAAGCCTGAGACACCTGAGTTAGACTGATTTTAAGATTCGAGATATTAATAGAGTCTTCGTCTCAAAAAATTTTTATATTTTTAATAAAATTTTTCTACTTCGGCTAAAGAATTAAGGTTGATTAAAATTGAGTAGGATCTCATACGCGTCTTTGAGAAAAATAACTAGATATGAGTTAGCAAGGATATTAGCGGTGAGAGCACTTCAATTATCTCTTGGAGCGCCTCCTCTAATAAATATTGACGAAGTCAAGAAGAAAGATTCTTATCATATAGCATTAGAAGAGGTTAGAAGAAAGATTCTTCCCATAGTTATAAAGAGAAGACTACCTAATGGTGAGGAATACATTTTTTCTCTAAGAGATCTTGATATAGATCTCTCAGGTTTAGATCATGGATAATAATGTTCCTCGTGAACAGGCTACAGAATATATTGTAGAAGAAATATCAAAATTTTTCTTAATAAAAGAAGTCGTCTCTCTATCTAGTGAATATATAAAGATGAAAGTGATACCTCGAGAACTTGGTCTCACAATAGATTATTTAAAATATCTTTACAAAAAATTTATTAACATAAATTATCATATCTTTTTAAAAGAACAAGATCATGAGTTGATCCTAGAGATACATAAGATCAGAAGAATAGGAGTTTCTAACAAGATTTTTCTTCTTATGCTAATAATAACTTTAGTATCAGTCTATATTACATCTCTCATATGGATCAGTTCATGGATGTATCCTGGGAAAAATAATTTTATGAATATTGAGGTTATATCAAGATCTTTTATTCTGACTATGATGATCCTAGCACCATTAGCGGTCCACGAGTTAGGACATTTTATAGCGTCAAAGAGATTAGGCGTGCCTAGCACGATCCCCATATTTATCCCAGGCGTCCCTGGGATAACTCTGGGCACTTTTGGCGCAGTCATTTTTATGAGAGCTTTACCACCTACATTAGAAGAACTTGCAATAATATCTCTCTCAGGTCCTCTAGCAGGCACTGTAGCATCGATCATAATGATGATGATCGGTTTACCAATGTCAAAAATAGTTTCGCCTGCATCAATATCTACTCAAGAAGTCACTACTTTGAACATAGCTCCTCTCATATTTTTATTAGGTGAACATATGTTTTTTAAAAATATTGAGGGAGTTGTTCTTTTAAGTCCAGAAGCATTTGCAGCTTATTTAATGTTATTAATTCATTTCATGAATCTTCTTCCAGTAGGTCAGCTGGACGGTGGCCAGCTACTTAGAGGAATCTCCTCATCGCGAACTCACTCTGTAATTAGTCTGGGTGTCGTCATAATCACGTTATTATTATCAGTAGTATTTAGACAACAGATACTTCAGATGATAGCTTTATTTGTATTGATCATGTATATATTAACAGGTGGAAGAACTCATTTAGGAGCTAGCTATGACAGGTACAAGAATCCTCTTATAATGAAAATATTATTTCTTATATGGCTTCTTTTACTCATACTCTTAATGCCTATCCCTATATGATAAAAAATTTGAGAGGCACGGATCGAGAAAATATATAAGGTTTCATACATAATGAGATAAACGCAGGTGAGTAACGTAAAATGGCCCAGGCAGGAGCTCAAGCAGGGAGCAACACGGTTTTAGTAGGCAAAAAACCAGTTATGAATTATGTATTAGCAGTCTTGACATTGTTGAACCAAGGTTTTGATAAAATAGTTGTTAAAGCAAGAGGTAGAGCGATAACAAAAGCTGTAGATACTATAGAGATATTAAGAAATAGATTCCTTAAAGACAAGCTTAAGGTAGACTCAATAAAAATTGATAGCGAAGAGATCACAAGACAAGATGGTAGAAAAGCCAGAGTGTCTATAATAGAGATACAAGTATCAAAACTAGAGTAAACCAGATAGCTAAAAAATAAAAATCTTTATTTAACCTTATTTTTAATTCTTTCTATGTATATTATTTATCTATCTTATTGACTTTTGCGAGAATTAAATCACGAGTTTTTCTTATATTTTCTATCTCAAAATTTCTAAATGAATCTATTTATTATTTTCAATACATAGATTATATCTCTTGATAAGCTCATGTAATGTTCTTTGGGGTACCACAGCCTTCTTTCCATCCTCAGTCTCTATGATAGCCTGTCCTCCAGATATATACACCTTAGCGCGAATACATTTGTTCATCTCATAGATCCTCCTTAAGCTATTTTTATTAGTAGTTAAATTAAGACGTCGTGTATATTTTAAAATATTTCTCGAATGAATTTAGAAATTTTATTGTTCTTCCTCTCTTCTCTCTATTTCTTGTATTATACCTAATTTTCTATATTTAGAAGCTGAAGTACCCCATCTCTCTCTAAATTTTCTAGGAACTAATGGCCTGACTCTTTTCACATCTGGCTTAGGGATATATCCTCTCTCCATCCCTGGAAGACCAAAGGTTCCGTCAGGCATTTCTATAATTTTATCTTCTTCAATGAGTTTGATCAAAATTTTTCTGAGACGATCCTCGCCTGCTAAACCACTGAAATACGTTCTTAACTCCTTCCACGTCAAAGGTCTTCCAGCTTCTGTAATCTTTTTTAAAACCATCTTAGTTAAAGTATCATCATCAGGAGCCCTCATCACTATTATATCCTCATCCTCATACATGATCTCAAGATCTTCGAAAACATCTCTCTTCTTCTCTTCTTTAATACTCATAATCTCTCCCAATCAATATATATAACTATTGCCTAAATATTAATAAACATCATTTATTAATGATCTGCCTGACATCATAGCTCGCTCGAAAGCCCTGTCCTTTAGGATGGGAGAAGGTCAGAAGATAAGCAGACTAATTTATGTGTTAAACATGCGAACTCTCAGCCAAATAATGCTGAAAGTCCTTCAGCGATCTGTTCTTCAGAGACCTCTTCTTTTTTCTCTTCCTCTTTCTCTTCTTTCTCCTCTTTCTTCTCTGAGATCTCTAAATTTTGTTGCACTCTTGCGATAGTTGAGACATTATATCCGAGTATTGATGCGATTTTTAATGCATTTATCAATGCTTTTCTAACAAATAAATCTATAGTCTCTGATGATATTATCTTCATCTCGACCGCCAGATTAAGAGCTTTTCTAAAAGCTTTAGTCATAGAGATCTTTAGTATATCAGGCTCTGGTATCACAATCTCTGAAGCTATGTTCAGAACATTTCTATAAGCACCTAATATCCTGGATTCATATTCTTTATAATCTATTTTTAGTCTCAAAGGATCTATGACTATACCGTCTTCGTATCCCATCAAGATCCTAGGCTTTTCTTTCAGAGGGGTTATACCAAGTTTATTCAGAAGTGACGCGAGTTCTGCAGAGATCTCTTGACCTTGTTTAGCTACTACTGTGTCTCTCATTATGAATATCCTGCCTTCTCTAGGCTGAACAGGGATCTTAAGTCTTCCGAAGACGCTCATCATAGGACCTGGAGGAATATCTGTAGGACCTGAAGGTATTGTTATATCAAAAGGAGCCTTGTCTCCAGGCTTAAGCTTTTTATAATAATAGATCTCATCTACATAAGATGCGAGCTCGAAAACGTTATTTTTATCACTATATACTATAGCTATAGGTTTATTAAGATATTTCTCTACTTCATCAATATTTTTCATACCTATCTTCTTCATTGCTAACAAAAAGATCTTGTTTTTAAATACTTTTACTTTAACTCCTCTCTCACTCAATTTACTTCTGATCTCTTTAAAACCTCTGTTTTCTAAACCCTCAAGATCTATGAATAAGAAAGATCTTGAGCTTTTCAAGATCTTGATTATCTCATTTAACATCTCTTCTTTTCTCTTTTTAACAGTTTTCGTAGAGGTTTCTGTTGTTTTAGATATCTGCGCTAAAGCTTTTGCGTAGAATCTTTTTAATTTGCCCTTCATCTTAGATCAACCCTCACAGGAGGACCCATGGTAGTCTTAATCATAATATAATTAACAAACTGTTCAAGAGGCATCTTAATTTTATTCTCTAGATAATTCAATATAGCAACTATATTCTCCGCAAGATCCTCTGGTCTCATATTTTCAGTCCCTACTCTACATGATACGAAAGGTTGTTCTTTATTTCTTAATCTGGTGGCTGATCTATAGTAATTAATCTGTGCTATTATATCAGCATTTGCAGGAACTGGTATAGGTGCCTTTCCTCTAGGTCCTAACGCAGGACCTAACACTCTCCCTACAACACCCATCAGATCTACTTTAACTAATAGCCAGTCACATTGTGAAGCAATTTTTTTAGCTTTCTTCTTATCTATACTCTGGATCTCCTCTCTTGTTATAAGAAGATCTGCTGCCTCTTTAGCTTTGAGAGCCATTTCACCATCTGCAACAACACATATCACAGGTTTTTTTCCTAAACCCTTTGGAAGATATACGACATCTCTAAATCTAGCCTCTGGAGACTTAGGGTCTAGACCTTTGAAAACCACTTGAAGATCTATGCTTTGTATAAATTTTCTTCCTTTACCATATTCTATTGCTTCCTCTACTTTTCTTATTAAGATGTCTTTATTTATCATAACTGACACCAGTTTTATTCACTAATCCATTTATCCTCATATTTTCTTAGTAAATCATCATATAAGCCTTGTTCTATTTCCTTAATCACAATCTTCGGATCCTTCCCTTCAACAGTTAATCCGATAGATCTGGCCGAGCCTAATATAGTTTTTACAGCAGCTTTGAGAGATTTTGCATTTAGCTCCTTCTTTTTGAACAATGCTATCTCAATAATTTTCTCTAAAGATATATTCCCTATCTTATTTTTAGCAGGATCTCCAGAAGGACTTTCCACACCAACGGCTTTTAACAAAAGATCTGTTGTTGATGGAAGTTCTGTTATTATATCATATTTTAGTGTATCAAGATCTACTATGATCTTAATTTTAACTGTGTGGCCAGAGTATTTTTTTGTAGCCTTATTTATATCCTCAATAACTTTAGAAGGGTCTAGACCCAGCTGTTGTAATGCAGGACCTAGAGGCGGAGAGTTTGTAGCCTTACCAGCTGGGATCTCAGCTCTTATAACTCTGACACCCGGCATTTTTCACACATGCTAAGATATTATTAACAGATGTGGATTATAAGCATATGCCCTTAGCCTTATTACAGACGGATTGATTGGCAGGCTGAGAAAAATGGCGTGCCATATGTGAAGGTCGATCCTAATGGGACGTCCTTGGAATGTCCAAAATGCGACTATAAAAAATTAGAAGAGGTCGGCTATAGAAGACTTAGATGCCCTAGATGCGGCTTCGAGGCAGATAGAGATGCTATTGGGAAGCTTAATGTTAGAAAGAGAGGACTGAGAAAACTAGGCATAAAATTTTCTGGGGCTCTGACCCTCCTCAACGCCCCTCAGATGACAGATGTAAACCCGAATAGATGAGGGGAACCAATGAACCGCCGGAGGGAGCCTTCGCCCTTCAGGGCGGAGAGGAGGTCAGATCTCGTTATCACAACATGAAAGATCTTTCATATTTTTCTTGCTAAAACTATATAAGATACAGGCAACGGATATGGTATGGGAAACAATCTATTTATATAATCATCTAATTTATGAAGAGATCTGATGATATCACGTGTTATGTTGTCTTCAGTTTTCTCTTGAATTCTCACAGGTATGATTGAGGATAATATATGAATCGGTTGAATCTTTATGATCTCAAAGCCTTGAGCTCTTAATTCTTTTATTATCTCAATAGGCGTGTATAGTCTTATATATATGTTTCCGAACTCCCAAAGGATCTTATATCCTCTCTGTAGAATACTAAAATCAAGAAATCTTTTTAATATATTATGTACAGAGTTTTTATAAATAAGCGCCTCATAAAGATTATCAATTGACCAGGCACTATCAAAATCAAATACTAGATAGCCATTTTTCTTCAGAATTCTTGAGACGTTTTTAAAAAACTGATCATGAGAATCTATATGATTGATTACTGAGGCAAGTGCTATGACAAGATCGAATGATTCGTTTCTCAGACTTATCTTTTCTATATCTCCTACGAAACTTTCCAGCCCTTTTTCATAAGCTTTTTCAATAGATCTAAGAGATATATCTAGTCCTATAACTTCAAAACCTAATTTTTTTATTAAAATACTCCAGAAGCCTGTTCCACATCCAAGGTCTGCAACAAGACTTCCTCTCTTAAGTCTACGTATGACGTTACGCAATAAGAATTTTGCTATTGCTCTATAATGCTCTGAGTAAAAGAGTGATCTAGAGACTACTGTATCTTCATAATTTTCTGCAAGTTTATTATAAGCTTCAGCAACAAAAATCTTAGAGATATCTTTGTATTCAAAAATATTTTTCTTTTTAAACATGCTCTTTCTACTGGATATATTGTTTACATAAGATCTATTTCTTATTCTTATCATATATTATGTTTTCTCCATATAACGAGTTGAATTTTGAAAGACTTATATAGTTTTCTTCCAGAGATCTGTTGTTTATCTGAGAACATTTAGATAAAGCGTACTTTTTATAGTCTTGTAAACAAAATATTATAAATGACTAGGTGTCTACATGCCAACCCATGGATCTATGACAAAAGCAGGGAAAGTGAGAAGTCAAACCCCAAAGATACCTAAGAAACCTAAGAGAAATCTTGTCCCAAGAGTAAGAAATAGAAGAGAATTTTGGATACGAGAGCGAAAAGCGCAAGGTCTTCCAGTACCAACAGTGGTTCCACCCTCATCTGTTCCTAGAAAGAAGAAATAAATATTGAGAAGAAAAAGATAGTGATCTTATAGATCCTTAGTTTTCAACTTTTTAATAAAGTCTTGTAGAAGAAGATATATACACATTATCTTAAGCTTTAGAAACGTGTCTATGATATAACTGAGGAGATAAAAAGTTATGAGGTTGTCTAGTTGATAGAGAGATCCTGTATTGAAGCATCTGAAGAGACTCGTATAAAAGAAAAGATCCTGATGTACATTAGGAAATCTGATGAAGGACTAACATATGACGAGCTTAGAGATCTGTTAGAAAGAGAAGGAGTATATATAGATGGAGTATGTCTCAGAAAGATCATTTCTGACATGATTAGAGAGAGAATCATAATCAAAGAGTTGAGTGATAAAAAGAGAAACAAATTTGTCTACAAATTGACTCCTTATGACCTATTATATTACTAGCACGGTTTTTCTTACTTGTTTAGATCCTCATATATTATTTAAGAAGATCATCAAAAACTTTTTGTAAGCATTCATCATTAATATTTATTTTCGAGTAAAAAGATACTTGTTTTGAATTGCCAGCTCCTAATCTTTTATTGTGTAGAGATTTTTATGGCTTCTTCAAGAATATCTAGCCCTATCTCAAGCTGTTCTTTACTGATTATAAGAGGAGGGATCAACCTTATACTGCTCTTACCACATCCAAGAATCACAAGACCTCTTCTAAGAGAATTGCTTATCACCTTATCTCTAGTCTCTATGTCATGTTCTTTGGTTTTTCTATTCTTAACAAATTCGATCCCCCATGCTAATCCAAGACCTCTCACATCTCCTATCTTCTCATATCTTTCTTTCATCTCGTATAATCTTTTCATCATAATGCTTTCTAAAGATCTTACTGATGGAAGGATCCTTTCTATTATCTCTATAGTCTTCAGCGCTATTACTGAGGAGAGAGCATGACCTCCATAAGTATTGCTATGAGCTCCTGGCTCAAGATCAAGATCTTTTCTAAATATAGTTGCTCCTAAAGGTATCAATCCTCCTCCTAAAGCCTTAGCTAAGGTTATTATATCTGGAGAAACATTAAAATGTTCTATGCCAAACATTTTACCTGTTCTTCCAAGACCCATCTGAACTTCATCGTCTATTAACAAGATCCCGTATTTATCTAAGATCTTTTTTAACTCCATGAAGAAATTTTTAGGAGGAACTACATATCCTCCCTCACCTTGTATAGGTTCTACAAATACTCCGGCGACCTCCTCTGGCGGCACAATGTGTTGAAAAACCCAATATTCTATAAAATCTATTACTCGATTAACCAGTTCATCAGGATTTTCATATCCATCTATATTCCAAGGATTTCTATATGGATTAGGATATGGAACATGTATTACACCAGGCATTGTTGGGAAAAATCTTTTTTTATGAACAGGTTTAGACCCTGTGAGACTTAATGATCCCATGGTTCTTCCATGAAAAGCTCCTATGAAAGATATGAATATCTTTCTACCTGTAGAATATCTACTTATTTTTATAGCAGCCTCATTAGCTTCAGTCCCACTATTACTATAAAAAACTTTCTTCTCAAAATCTCCTGGCGCTAAAGAAATTAGTTTTTTCGCTAAAAGCAGCTGATATTCATTAAAAAAATCAGTTCCGGCAGCATGTGCAAGTATTTTTATCTGTTTAATAGCTGTCTCAATAACCTCTGGATGTGAAGGCCATCCAATATTATTTACAGAGATGCCTGAGGAGAAATCTAGAAAAATATTTCCATCAACATCTATAAGCCATACATTCTCTCCTCTCTCTATGACTAGAGGCAGATTCACAGGATCATGAGTCGTAGTTGCTATGTACTCCTTAAACTGAGCTATGATCCTTCTTGCATTCGGTCCAGGGATCTCTGTAAAGATCTTTGGAGCTTTGATCTCATGAATCATTTTTAACACCCGATAAAATCTTCTCCATTAGATATAGTAATCTGTTTTATAAAAATTTTTTAATGATCTGATTATTCGATATTTTATATGGCGTATCTTGTAAATCTTTTTTGAGAGAGATGTCTGAGAAATATCTTTTAGAGGATCTATTAAATAGATATCTATACTCTGAGAGACCTGCCGGATGGTTTGGCGAGAAAGAGTTCTCAGATGTTTATAAAGATTTTTTATGTGATGATTCCTGTAGCTCAAGCAGGATCCTTCCTATAGAGGTTTTAAGCTGGGAGGAGAAGAATTGTATAATATTCACAGACATAAGAAAAATCTACTGTAGCATTATGCCTTCATATGCAGGAGATGAGATAATCGAAGGATATTTAACAACAGATCTTGAGAAAAGTGAAGATAAAATTGTTTTGCTACCTACAACAGATTATCCGGATAATATATGGATCTTTTATAATATGGCTGTTGAGAAGAGAGCAAGGGCTGTTATATTTTATGATTACTATCCTCATCGTAAGAGAAGAATAGTTGTGTCAGGAGAATGGGGCTACTGGTATAATAAAAGCGTGAGACCTCCTATACCTGTTGCTCACATACGTCTAGAAGATCTTTATACATTAAAAAAGATGATCAATAAAAAAATATCTATGTACGTTTCATCAGAAAAGAAGTTCTCAACGGGATATATTATAGAGGCTTATTTCCCTGGAAGAAAAGATGATGAGATAATAATATCAGCGCATCATGATTCTTGGTTTACAGGTTTTAGAGATGATATAATAGGTGTTTTAACATTATACATGATCAAGAGAAGATTAAATAGATATAAAAAGACTCTTGAGAACAGTATGAGACTGATAAGTTTTACAGCAGAGGAGTATGGGGATCCTACGGAGTCTGCATGGTATTGGGCATATGGATCTAAGAAATATCTTGAGACATATATTCGCGAACCGGATGTCCCTGTAATCTCAATAGTGCTAGATCTGGCATTTAAAGAGCCTCTCACACTCTCATATTCAGCACCTGATCTAGAGCGTATAGTTAGAGACGCAACAGAATTGGATATATCTTCCACAAGCGATTACGGCAGTCCATATATGGATTCTATATCTTTTATAAGAAGAGGTCTTCCTACTATATCTCTACACAATTTCTATGAAGCACAGCCTTTATATCATACAGATCTAGATATAGAGTTTGGGGGTTGGCATATAATTGCTGAAAAAATAGCATATAACATAGTGAAACTTGCAGACAAAATAGACCTTGGGAGATTAAAGGCTGATATATTAAAAGAGTCTTTATATAGAGAGGTTCCTCAGAAATTTAGAGATAAATTATTAAGTATAATAGAGTTTTCAGAGAGACATAACAAGCTCTACGGATTATTTTCATGTTTCGGAAAAATTCTTTTGAAGCCGATAGTTATTAATAGTTATAGAGAGCTTTATAACGACATCGTGATGAGACCTATGCCACAGATGATTCTTTTAACTAAAAAAGAGGTGTCTCGAATAATTATATCTGGAGAAGAGAGGATAATAGATAGAGAAGAAAAAGATCTAGATTATATAGTGAGAGACTTATTAAATGATATAGAAATGTTTGACAAGTGTGTGAAAGACTCAAAATTATAAGATCATTCATAAGCTTCTCTTTATTATGCTCGTGGCGATATTTCTTAGCATATTAATCTCCTCAAGATCTTTTTTAAGTCCTTCTTTATAAAATACGTTTTTCTTTATTATGATCTTTAAAAGTCTTTCTTCATCTCTTAAGCCGCTCATCTCAAAATAATATATTAAAAGAGAAAGTCTCTCTAAAGTTTCTTCAGATACGTTATTTTTTTGTTCAAAACCTCTGTTCACATGATCAAATATCTGAGATACTCTTGATCTTAAAAGTCTAAGTTTTCTCATGATCTGGATCAGATCTTTGTTGTCTTGTTCATTCTCTCTTAAAGTTTTTATGATCTTTTTAAGTTTTATGAGAAGTTTAGCATGTATCTCTGCTAACTTATTTAGTTCATCTGTATATGTATTGAATATATGTTCCATATTACTCATGTTTTCTCACAACAACGATGCTGTTGTTTGCGATCCCGTATCTAATAAGTTCTTGACTATTTCCTCTGATCTCTTCTTCAGGAATTTGATCATTCAATACTGCTTTGAATATTCTTTTTCTACCTTTGACAGAGATCTCTAATTGATCTTTTATATTTAGCATCTCTGCCAATCTAGGATGAATAAGAATATGTCCCTCTTTAATATCATCTGAATAGGTTATCTTAACTCTTTTCTCCAGGATCTTTTTACTTTTACCCTCTTTTAATAGATGAGGAGGAGGCACCACTTTTAACATATCTTTTATAGAGAGCTTAGGAAGCTCTTCCTCTGATCTTTCTTCAGACAAATGTCTCCCATGATAATAAATATGGCTGGAAAATAAAAATAATAAGAAAGAACATAAGTTTAAGCGCCGCGGCCGGGATTTGAACCCGGGTCACGGGCTTTCTGCGAAAAATCTCGACAGGCCCGCATACTGGGCCGGGCTATACTACCGCGGCTCTCATTATACTCTATTAATTTCTCAGTTATTAAGCATTTTTGTTAAGAGTCTATAGCTCTCCCTTTCTTAATAATTGATTAGACTTATAATTGGTTTTATGATATTTTTCTATTAGGTGTTCAGATGAAGATACCAAAGATCATAGTGACATATTGTCCTAGATGCAAAACTCATACTGAGCATACAGTGATGATCTATAGGCATGGGAAGAGAAGAACCTTGGCTGAGGGTCAGAGAAGATATCTTAGGAAACAGGAGGGCTACGGCTCCAAGAGAAAACCTGAACAGAAGAGATTCGCTAAAGTAACTAAAAAAGTTGTTCTTAAACTAAAATGTCAAAAATGTGGCATGATTATACATAGAGAAGGTATTAGACTTAAGAAGTCAGAGCTCGTAGAGGTGGTAAAAAGATGAAGAAGAGAAAAATATTAATTCCTGAACCAAGATCTAGATTTCTTAGAGTTAGATGTCCACAATGTGGTAACGAGCAGGTGATTTTTGACTACGCAACTTATCCGGCGCGCTGTTTTATATGTGGTTATCAACTAGTGGTACCAACAGGAGGAAAAGCTATAATAAGAGGAGAAATCATAAGAATCTTAGGTTGACATTAACAATCTGATTTTATCAAATTCCCTTAATATAATGATATTAGCGGATTAGGTGTCTGATATGGTTCTTCGAAGAAAAAAGATTCCTGACGTAGGAGATCTTGTGGTAGCTACTGTAATGAAAATTTTTGATTATGGAGCATATGTTAAGCTTGATGAATATAAAGATCTAGAGGCTTATCTTCCTTGGAGTGAGATAACAACAAGACATTTTAAAGATATTAGAGAGGTTTTGAGAGAGAATCAAAAGATTGTTGCAAAAGTTATTAGGGTTGACAAGAAGAAATCTCCTCCAGCAATTGATATCTCGTCTAAAAGAGTCAGACCAGAGGAGCAGAGAAATAAAATAATCGAGTGGAAAAGACTTCAAAAAGCTCATAATATTCTCGAACTGCTTGCACAAAAAACAGGCAAAAGCATAGAAGAGATTTATAATGAGGTCGGTTGGAAACTAGAAGACAAATATATGGAGATCATGAGAGGTTTAGAAGAGATAGCTATGAGAGGCGTCGAAGCTGTTTTAGAAGCTGGAATAAGAAAAGATCTTGCTGAACCATTGTTTGAGATAGTTAAAAAACATGTGGAGATTAAGAAAGTTTCCATAACGGGAATATTGAGTCTCAAAACTGCTTCTCCCGACGGAATAAACAGGATCAAAGAGATACTTTCTACAATATATCAAACCGCTGTAGAACAGCTGAAGAACGAAGGAGGTAAGGTCTCTATATATAGCGTGGGCGCTCCTAGATACAGAATAGAATTAGAAGGATACGAGTATAAAACGATTGAAAAAGCATTGAGTATCTCTCTATCTAAAGGGCAGGAGAAGGCTATGAAACTACAGGTAGAGTTTAGTTTTGAGAGGAAGTAGCTATGTTCTATATGATTAAGAAGTGTCCTCAATGTGGTGTATATACGCTCAGAGATGTGTGTCCTAGATGTGGGTCTAAAACTGTGTCTCCGCATCCGGCAAGATTTAATCCTCAAGATAAATATGTGAAATATAGAGTTATGGCTAGGAAAAAAGGTTAGCCAACTTATCATCTGACTTTTATACTTCTAATGAGCTCTTCAATGCTGATAAACACTCTTCGTCCATCACGATCTTTCGCAAAAACTCCTTTATCTAGGATCTTTTCAATTGTGTAAGGTTTTCCATTTATATTTATATAATCATTTTCCTCAAGATCAATGATTCTAAGAGAGATGACCCTCCTAGATGTCCTACCGGAAGACGTTGTTTTGATATTCTCCTCTGAGATGTATGATATGAATCCTTTGAATTCTTTAGCTATATTGTTGGCAAGATTCTCTGCAACTTTCTTAGTGATCATCCTAAGGTTTATGCCGTTTTTAACATGATCTATGCCAGATATATTGTTTTTTAAATCTTGTGGCAGAGAATCTATATATTTCAAGATCATTTTGCGTTTAGTTTCAGAAAGCTTTGGAAAACCTCTTATCTGTATCAAAGCTTCAAAGCTACCTGTCTTTACGGCAGTACATAGGGGACATAATCTTCTTAAGATCAAAATCTCTGTGAGATATGTTTTCGCAAGTTTTATATCTTTATAAAAACCTTCGACCTCGATCTCTGCGTATATTCTTTCATTAGTTTTCACAATATTTATATTAGAGATCCTGACACCTGTGACAAGATCGCTACCAGGTCTTAATCTACCCGAGACTATGTAGCTGATCGGTATCCGAAGATCATTTCCAAAATCTTCTGAAGAATACCATGTATCACCTAATTTGATTGAGCCGCACGAGGGACAAACCTCTAGAGATATTCTCTTTGGCATAGAAGCAATATCTTTCTCTCGTAAAAAACAATCTACACATAGATAACCTATCAACTTTACTTTATCGCTTTCTTCTCTACCACATCTAACACAGAATCTGGACATAACATCATCTCATAAGATCTATGTCAGGATCATTATTTGTACATGTTTCACTCCATTAATTAATAAAATATGTGATTTATTATCTATAAACCCTGCATCAATAAGTTTTTGCACAATATTGTTTCCTACGGCATTGATCATTGTAGCTTCTCTTAATAGATTTAATACTTCATCAAACTCTAAAAGTTCTCCTCCATAAAACTTTGGATCTATCTTTATTCTGATGCCAAGTCCTGGATCGTTTAATTCTTTTCCTAAAAGCTCTTTATCACATATAGCCACGATAACTTCATTGTCTACTCTAAAGATGTTAGCCCAGAAAAGTTCTCTCTCTTCTTCTTTTTCATTATTATTCATCATATATATTTCACCGGCGTCTCAGCACCGCAGGCAAGACATTTTAATATGAATATTTTTCCATGTTTACTCAATTTAGTGTCTATAGATCCGCACGTAGGACATTTAACATAGGTCTTGATAAATTTGTCAAAAAGTTCGTTTAAAGATTTCGAAGCTATTTTATCAAAGATCTCTAAGGTTCCAGATGGTGTTATAGTCCCTGGCTTACCAAGCTCTTTTAAGAAGTATCTCATTATAAGTCTTGGGTCTCTGTCTAATCTTGTTGATATATATTGTAAATTCTTGATCACAGTTTTATTCGTAAGATGTTCGATCTCTAGCTCGGGAAGATCTATGATTTTTCTCTCTCTTTTCTCCGGTAGTCTGCTATAAAGTCTGTCTAACATCTTAATATACTCCTGATCTCTCAGATCTTTTGAAGCGCTCGAGAGGGGCACCCATCTATAAGTCCTCTCTTAAAAATATATTATTTATGAAACTCAGCAAATATTCTTTGGAAAAAGTGGTAATGATGAAAGTTTATATCGAGACATATGGTTGCGCTCTTAATAAAGCTGATAGTATGCTAATGATCTCTGAAATAGAGAAGTTAGGAGCTTATATAACTGATGACATAGATGATGCTGATGCGATCATCATTAACACTTGTGTTGTCAGAAGAGAAACTGAAGAAAGGATGATCCTTAGATTAAAAGAGTTGAGAGAGAAGTATTCTAATAAAAAGAAAATAATAGTAGCTGGATGCTTACCCTCGTCTAGACCTGCGACTACCAGAGAAGTGATTCCTGAGGCATCTCTTGTATCAACATCTGGTATAAATAGAATTGCTGACGCTATCCTAAGCGAAAAACCTGTTTACATAGGATTCAAAGAAGATCAAAGAGATTATGATAGGATCTCTATACCAAAGAGTCTTACTCAAAAAACAGATCATGACAAAAGCATCTCGATACCAATTGCCCAAGGCTGTTTAAGCAACTGTAGCTTCTGTATAACTAAGATAGCAAGACCTTATTTCAGAAGTTATCAGCCTAAGGCGATTCTAAGAGCTGTAGAAGATGCTATAGAGTACGGATTTAAAGAGATAGAATTAACAGCTCAAGACACTGCCGTATATGGTTTTGATCTTGAAAAGAGATTTCTACTCCCAGATCTTGTTATGGAGATCGCAGAGCTTCCTGGAGATTTTATGATTAGAATTGGCATGATGAATCCTCAGTGGCTTGATAAAATTATAGATGGTTTATTAGAAGTGTATAAACATCCTAAGGTATTTAAGTTTATTCATATTCCAGTGCAAAGTGGCGACAATAAAGTGTTAAAGATAATGAGAAGAGGATATACAGTAGAGGAGTTCATTCAATATGTCAAAGAGTTTAGAAATAAGATCCCTGAGATAACTATTGCGACGGATATTATAGTCGGTCACCCAGGCGAGGATGAGGAAGCTTTTGAAAATACTCTGAGACTTGTTAAAGAGCTAATGTTTGATAGAATACATATAGCTCAATATAGTATAAGACCTCTTACAGAGGCTGCGTCAATGCCTCAAATTAAAGAAGATATCAAGAAGAAAAGATCTTCCTACCTTCAGAAGATCCAGGAGGAGATAGGATATAATATTAATAAAGAGTATATTGGGAAAAGAGTTAAAACATTAATTATTAAGAGAGGTTTTAGAGAAAACACCTTAATTGGTAGAAGCTTAAGTTATAAACCTGTTGTAATCAAAGAAACAAACGAAAATCTTCTCGGTTCTTGGATATATGTAGATATTAAAGAAGTCACATATTTTGATCTTAGAGGAGAGATCATTACTGAGGCCTAGCATATGAAAAGATCTTTAAAAGATCTTTTAAAAGAATATTCCGCCTACATTTTAATAAACATTCTTCTTATATTGATACTCTCTGAGCTGCTTATGTATGTGTCAATGTTTAAGAAAATAGATGCGACATACTCTATATATGGATGTTTAAGATATTGCTACCCAAATTATTTTCTTGGAGCATCAACACTTATATTGTTAACATCTCTATCTATAGCTAGACTCATTTTTTCTTCAAAACATCTTGATAGACTTATTCTTTCACTTCTATTGATAACTCCCGTCACATTTTACACAGATCTTTTCACTAGAAAAGGTGTTTATATAACTGTCTACCCGCTTGTAATATCCATAGGATCAGAGGAGTATAGATCTGTGTCTATAGATTTTGCTCAGATCTCAATAATTGTTTTATTAACCTATACTTTGATATCCATATATAAAAGACATAGATCACATAAGATTACAACTGAAAACCTCGCCCCTTAGGGCGGGGAGGAGGTCAGTTATTAATCTTATAGCTGTCTAACTCTTTTTCTCACACTTCTTTCTTTCTATCATAAAATGTGTAGGCGTTATCCACAGGATCCATGCAGGAACTTTTTTAATAAACTCATAAGCCTCCTCCCATCCTTCTAAACCTAACTTTTTTGCAAGTTCTTCTAAACTAGTCGCGGTCTTCACATATTCGTTTAATATCTTAACTATATTTTCATCAATAACAATTTTTTTACCTCTGACCTCGACGACAATATCTTCGCAAAGCATTTTTTATCCAAAGTAGGTTTCTTTGAAAGCTTAAATCTATATTACTCAACAAAACTATTTCATGATCCTGTTTTATAGCTCTCTAATTTAAATCTAAAGTATTCTCTCTTCTTTCAAAGTTTTGCTCACATATATTATGAAAAGATCTTCATATTTATCTCCGAAGATCTCAATTCCTACTGGCAAGTTTCCTACAGTAATTGAAGGTATCGAGATCGCTGGCAATCTAAGAAATGATGGATAAGTGACATTGGGAGAGGCCAATACATCTCTAACAACATCCTCTCTCCCTAATACATCTTCTATAAGAGGTGCATAGACTGGAGTCGTTGGAAGGATCCATAGATCTATTTTGTGTCTTTTCATTAATCTCCTCATCTCCATGTACATTTCATCTCTAATCTTTGATGCCTCCACATATTCGTAAGCCTTGATCTCTAGTCCTTTCATTAACAGCCTCTGAACATCTGGGAAATATAAGCTCCATTTATCTCTATATTTGATATGTACATTTGTTGCTTCAGACAATCTTATTATTGGAAAATATTTTAGAAGCTTTTTATCCACGTCTTCCATAGAGATCTCCTCATAATCTAATTTAGAAATCTTGTTATAAAACTCGTTCATCACTTCATCAATAGCTCTGAACCATCTGGGCACGCCAAATCTTAATTTCTCTTTCCGAATCTTTTTTCTTAAAATTCTTCTCATGACATGGAGATCTTTCTCACGTACTATTATCTTAAACACATATTCCAGCCAGTATAAGTCTTTGGCTAAAACACCTACTGTATCAAGTGAGGGTGCCAGCGGAAATACTCCCTCGAGACTTATAACACCATATGTAGGTCTAAATCCGTAGACCCCTGTAAGAGAGGCAGGTATTCTAACGGATCCGGCTGTGTCTGTCCCTAATGCCACAGGTACTATATCTGCTGCTACTGCAGCCGCAGAGCCTCCGGAGCTTCCTCCGGCAATTCTTCTCTTATCTACTGGGTTTCTCGTTGGGCCATATATTGAGGATGTAGTTGTTACTCCAGAAGCAAATTCGTGAGTATTTGTTATACCAACGACTACTCCTCCCCATTCTTTTAATCTTCTGACAACCTCAGCATCTTTCTCTGCGATTCTGTCTTGGAAAAGTCTTGATCCCATAGTGATCCTCATATTAGCTACGTCTATAATATCTTTGATAGCTACTGGAAAAGGCATCATATCTTTTTTTAAGTATCTCTCTATCTCGTCAAAGATCTTTTCATTCCAATATATAATTGCATTGATCTCTTTATTAAGATCTTTTTTTTCTAAAGCTTTTTTAAAAAGATCTATGTTATTCATAAGTATCTGATTAAAAATTTATTGATTAATTAATAATTTTTCAGATCCTTAGATCATAATTTAGAAAGAAGCTCTGGATATATCTCTTTATCTAATTTCTCTCTTACATCTCTATAGATCTTGTCATAGAAATTATTTCCATGAGAATCTATTATTACGGTCAGAGGACCGAAGTTTTCTACTTCCATAACCCACATAGCCTCTGGGATCCCTAGATCTAGCCAATATACATCTATGACTCTCTTTATAGCCTGTGCGGCTAGCGCTGCAACACCGCCAGGATATATCGTATATACAGCTCCATATTTTTTACACGCTTCAACAGTTCTAGGCCCCATGCCTCCTTTACCAATGATCATTCTGACGCCAGTTTTTGCAATAAGATCAGCCTCGTAAAGCTCCATTCTAGTACTAGTGGTAGGACCTGCAGAAATGATCTCCCAACCTCTCTCAGTCTTTCTAACCACAGGCCCCACATGATATATAGCTAATCCTCTCAGATCTATCGGTAGCTTCTCTCCCTTCTCTAAAAGTTCAAGAGCTCTTTTATGTGCAGCATCTCTTGCAGATACTATGACGCCTGACAGATATACTATGTCTCCTACCTTAAGTCTTCTAATATCTTCTTCACTTAAAGGAGTTCTTAACATATATTCAGTCATATTCGACACCTTCTACAATATTTTATGACTTAAGAACTCTACTTTTCCATCAGGATATATTCGGGCTGAGGCTCTTCTTAATGCCCAACAGCTTGTTACAACGCCTACGCTAAAAGATGCTGGATGTCTATATGCATATTCAACATGAACATCTAATGCGGTGGTCACACCGCCTACTCCATGAGTGCCTAGATTCATCTTATTTATATATTCTAGCAATAACTCTTCTAATTTAGCTGCATTAGGATCATCGCTACGACTATTTAGAGGTCTCAGAAATATCGCCTTTTTAGCTAAATTAATGGCTATGTCTGCAGTAGGTCCTATTCCCACGCCGACAACAACTGGAGGACAAGGCTTGGCTCCGGCCTCGAATATTGTCTCAAGAACTATTTTCGCAAGACCTTTTAATCCTTCTGCAGGTGTCAAAGTTTTTGCTATTGATGGGGCCTCGCTGCCTCCTCCCTTAAGTACAGCGGTTATCTCTAAAGCTTTGAAGCCTTCTACGATATCCCACTCGATCCATGGTATATATCTTCCTGTATTATTTCCACTATTTCTCCCAGTGAAAGGATCTACAGCATTAGGTCTGAGAGGTATAAGATCTGTCGCTTTGACAGTTGCCTCTCTCAGTATACTAGGCAATTTACCTAAAAGAGGAAACTCAGGATCTACTTTAATATAAAATATGACTGTCCCAGTATCTTGACAAATAGCATATTTCCATTTTCTAGCTACATGTACATTGTTAATTATAGATTTTAACATAGACTTTGCCATTGGATTAGTCTCTCTCTCATAAGCTTTCTCAAGTGCTTTCTCAACATCCTCAGGAAGATCTGTGGCGGCCAGCTCCAGCAATTTTATTACAGTATCAAAAATCTTCTTTTCTAAAGATGAATACATAAACACTCCTCTCAACTATTATATCAGTTTACCGACATATATATTTGTTAGAAAAGTTCTACTTCAATTTTAAATCGATTCGCACTCTTTATATATCATAATACTTTAGCCATAAGATAAGCATCCTCTCCATCTCTATAATATCTCGGTATGATTCTTACCACTTTAAAACCTAATTTTTTATATAATTCTATAGCTGGTGTATTGCTTACTCTCACCTCGAGAATGACCTCGTCTGCATTATAATATTCTTTCATTCTTCTCATACCCTCGATCATGAGTGATCTTCCTATACCTCTTCTTCTATATTCTGGCAAAACAGCAATGCTTATAACATGTCCTCTTCTGACTATATCTCCCTTGAAGAATCCTTCGTCATATTCTATTCGATTCATCATGTAGCCTACTATCTTTCCTTCTATTTCAGCTACTAGAAAAATTTTCTGCCACATCTGTGCTATCTCGCGCCAGAAGAATTCTGGATAATGCTCAGGTAATGAGATCATATTGATTTTTATAACTTGATCAAGATCTTTTTCAATATCTATCTCTCTGATCTTGTAGATCTCTTTTTCTTGAGAACTCATATATTTATCATCTAAATTTGTGTATAAAAAATATAGATTTAAATATAAATATATCAGATGTGGGTAGAGATATTGAGCCCTACACTAAAATACTCTCTTAGAGATCTGATTAAAGAGAAAGGCATTGTAATTGTTCCAGGAGTTTATTCGCCTATAATAGCTATGATGGCTGAGAGAATGGGATTCAAGGCTGTATATCTAAGTGGTGCCGCTCTCACAGGTTTATTAGGGATGCCTGATCTTGGGATAATCACGTTAAGTGAGGTAGCTATGTTTACTAGATATATTACAGAGAGGATATCTATACCTCTTATAGTGGATGCTGACACAGGATTTGGTGAAGCTATCAATGTTGAAAGAGCTGTGAAAGAGCTTGAGAGAGCAGGAGCTTCAGCGATCCAGATTGAGGATCAGGTTTTGCCTAAGAAATGCGGTCATTTAACAGGCAAAGAAGTCGTGCCTCCCGAAGAGATGATTAAGAAAATTATCATGGCTGTTGAGAGTAGAAAAAGTGATGATTTTCTTATAATAGCTAGAACTGACGCAAGATCTGTTGAAGGACTTGAGAAAGCTATTGAGAGAGCCGTCATGTATTATGAGGCAGGTGCAGATATAATATTTCCAGAGGCTTTAGAAAGTATAGAGGAGTTCAGAATATTTGCTCAGAAAGTGAAAGCGCCTCTGCTGGCGAATATGACTGAGTTCGGCAGATCACCTTTATTATCAGCTAAGGAGTTAGAGGAGCTGGGATATAAATTCGTGATCTTTCCTGTGACAACATTTAGAGCATCTTTAAAAGCTTCTAAAAAGATATTAGAGATCATTCGTGAAAAAACTACTCAAAGAGAAGATCTAGATATGTTAATGAGCAGAAAAGAATTTTATGATCTTATAGATTACTATTCTTATGAAGAGAGAGATAAAAAAGTTGCCGAAAAAGCTAAGAATTATTTTATTAGATTAAGAGAGAAAAATATGACATAAGGCTTTATCTAGGTTTGATATTTAATTTTTAAATAAGATATTATTAATGAGAGTGATATCTATGTCTCAAGAGACTAGTGAAAAATTATTAAGCACAGGGTATATATGGGCGGCTACTTATGCTGACAAGATCAGAAGAACTGTATATGCTCAACTAAAAGATCTGTTGAAAGAGAATAAGGCGTTGAAAGATAATGTTCCCAGAGATATTGCACAATTAAACTCAACCTTATATAAGTTGTTAGTAGAAGACCTCAAGCTTGAGAAGACAGATCTTGTTAGAATAAGAATTGCATATACTATAAAAGATAATAAAATTGAATGGAATCCAGAGAGTCTAACTGTTGAGGCCTTCAGAAGAATATCTGAAGAGGAGATTAAGAGACATCTTGATAAATTAAAGTCAGAATGGAAAGAGAGACTTACAACAGGACTTGTCTATAAGCCTGAGCTTATAGGAGTTACAGAAGACGAGGATCAGGTTTATGTTTTAAAACTTAATGGAAACGAGTATGGTGCATTGATCTTGACCCCATTAAATGAAGAGATCTTTATTAAAAGAGGAGCTTTGATCTATCCGACGCCAATAATTTTTGAGAAAATTAGATTAAAGATTGCTGGAAAGAAGATTGAAGAGGCTCTCACAGAGATCTTGAGAACGCCTGAGAATATAAAGACAATCTCTCCAACGGCTGTGATAAATTATGTGTCTGAAAGCGAGGCTTTGAAAATTGTCAATACACTAAGAGGCAGAGCTAAGGCTCCGCCTATTGAGAAACCAACTGTAGAAATAGAAGAGGAAATAGAAGAAGAGAAATAATAATTTTTAGCTTTTATTTTTAAGATGAAGACGAATCCGGGATCTGATTTCATGATGAAAGGCTTCGCATACTGATCATATGATTATAATAAAATGATTTGTCTAATCTTTAAATTATGAGTATTTAAATCTTCTTAAGGAATGAATAAATTGACTGATCACGTGTTAAAATATCATGACATAATCAAAGATCTTTTGCAGAGAGTTATTACAGAAGAGATTATAAATATTGAGAGAGCCTCTGATCTTATTGTAGAAAGTTTCTCGAGAGGCGGTCTTCTTTATGTGTTTGGCACTGGACACTCTATGTTGATGAGTCTAGAACTTTTTCACAGAGCTGGCGGCCTGGTAAGGGTGTATCCTCTGATAGATCTTTCTTTGTTAGGCGTCAATGGCGCATTAAAAGCTTCTTATCTAGAGAGATTAACTGGCTATGCCAGGGCTTTGTTAGCTTCTATCAACATAATTCCTGGTTCAGTGATGCTTATAATTTCAAATTCTGGAAAAAATGCAGGCCCTGTTGAAATGGCTTATGAGGCGTTGAGAAGAGGTATGAAGATTATAGCGGTGACATCTATAGAGTATTCAAAGAAACTTCCTCCAGACAATTCTTTAGGCAAAAAACTTTATGAGCTGGCTGATGTGGTGATAGATAATAAAGTTCCTGAGGGAGATGCTGTCGTTGAGATAGAGGGTCTTGATACAAAGATCGCCCCTGTCTCTACTATTGTAAATGCTTTCATACTTAATTCTATAGTGATTCGTGTTGTAGAGAAAAGTATTGAGAGAGGCATTGAGCCTGAGATATGGATGAGTTCTAACATACCAGGAGGTATTGAGAGAAATGAGAAATACAGAGAGAAATATATTAATATTATAAAGCCTTTATAAAGGTCTATCTAAGGATCAGTTTAATAATTTCTTTTTCTCTAGCAACTTATCTAAGTTCTTTTTCACTGCATCTATAAATTCTTCTGTAGATACAACAGCATTTACAGGAGGCTCTGCTACTCTTGCAACATCTTGCGTCATTATCTTATCATCTTCAATAGTGATCTTCACAGCCTCTTCAAGAGTCTCTGCAAAGCTCATCAGGTCTTTAAGTCCATCTCTTCTACCTCTCTCTTTTAATGCTCTTGTCCATGCAAATATTATTGCTGTTGGATTTGTAGATGTCTTCTCGCCTCTAAGATATCTATAATAATGTCTCTGAACAGTGCCGTGAGCGGCTTCAGCCAGATAATAACCCTGTGGCGAATACAGCTCTGAGGTCATTAAAGCCAGTGAGCCTGAGAACGCAGACGCCACCAGATCAGATATCACGTCCCCGTCATAGTTTTTGGTGGCCCATACAAAGCCTCCTTCAGATCTTACTGCTCTCGAGTAGGCGTCATCTATTAGATAATACTCGTATTTAAGACCTGCTTCTTGAAACTTTTCTTTAAACTCTTCCTCATATATTCTATTAAAGATCTCTTTGAATCTTGCGTCATAAACTTTTGATATAGTATCTTTTGTGGCAAACCAAAGATCTAGTTTATACATTAATGCGTATCCAAATGATGCTCTGGCAAAACTTTCTATAGATTTATCAAGATTATGATAAGCCTGTAAAACTCCAGAGCCTTGTAGAGCTGGCAATTTAACTCTTATCTCTTTTCCTGAGACAGATCTATAGATCACCTCAGCCTCTCCAGGCTCTTCAAATCTTATCCCCACGCCAGAGTATATGTCTCCATAGGCATGTCTGGCGACAACAATAGGTTTCTTCCAGAATCTCACGGCAGGAATTATATTCCTAAGAATTATCGGCGCTCTAAATAATGTTCCATCAAGAATCTCTCTTATAGTCGCGTTGGGACTTCTCCACTCTTTCTTAAGATTATACTCTTTAACTCGCTCAGCATTTGGGGTTATAGTGGCGCATTTAACACCGACACCCCATCTCTTGACAGCCTCAGCAGCATTTATAGTGATCTTGTCGTCTGTCTCATCTCTTCTTTTCACATGAAGATCATAATACTCTGTTTTCAACTCTATATACGGATATAAAAGCTTCTCTTTAACCCATGCCCACATTACTCTAGCCATCTCATCTCCGTCTATCTCAACCAAAGGCTTATCCATCAAGATCTTTCTTGACATAAAATACCACCATGAAAATATTAGGTCTATAAGATTTAAATATAAAACAAAATATATTTAATCTGTTAATGAATATTTTAAAAAGCCAAGCAAAACTTAAACATATGATAAATATTAAACAAAAGATCTATGCGGGGGGTGGGATTTGAACCCACGCAGGCCTACGCCATCGGGTCCTAAGCCCGCAGGCAGGTTGAAGACCGCTTCCAAGATTTTCCCCAGACTAGAGATGCCCAGCGAGTCGGAAAAATCAGAGTTTTACAGATGGTGTATAGAGAAAGGAACCTCTGAAGAGACATGTAAACAATACTTAGGATATCTATCTAAGGATCTTGATACAGAGAACAAATGGTCGATTTTGGCCTGGAAGGCGTTCTTCAAATTCAAAGGACTGGAAGAGGAGTGGAAAAAACTGAAAACAAAACAGTCAAAGCCTGACCTGAGGATCCCTACCGATGAAGAGGTCATCAACACTCTTAAAGCTGCATGTTCAACATCTGAAGAGCTTTGTCTAGTCTATAGACTTCTAATAGAGTCTGGGGCCAGGCTTAGTGAGGTCATAAAGATGCTTAACGAATTCGACCCTACGAGACTTAAGGATCACAAGTCTTTCTACACATATGCCCTGGCCCACATGCGGGGCAGGAAATATTCCTTTTATATATTCAGCATCACAAAACCCAGACCATTTAAATGCTCCGAGAACTGGGTCTCCAACTGGGCAACAAAAAACAAGATGGTGAATCCAAAGTATATTAGAAAATGGGTTGCAACAAAGATGCTAGGCATAGGGATCCCATCTGAGATCGTCAATTTCATCCAGGGAAGAACCCCCACATCAATCCTCGAAAAGAACTATCTGAATCTATACAGCCTGGCCATGCAGTATTATCCCAGGTATATAGAGCTTCTGAAAACAATGAATTTTTAGACAAAAAGAGCTAACCCAAAAACATAAAAAATCATTCTATAGGAATTCTTGTGATTTCCTCTGTAAAATTAAAAAGCTCATCACGGAATTTCATCCATTTCTCTAAAAGTTTTTTATCACCTTTTAAACCGATTAGAAATCTCGTGTAGGCATCAAAAAACATTGCAAAATTCCCAACATATATGTTAATCACATATTCAATAGATCTTTTAATAACGTCTTTATATTTTTTATCGGTTAATATTTGATGAATTGCTTTACGTAAGTATTCTCTTGCTTCGAGAAATCCAAGATGTTGTTTTTCCTCATTCTCGATACTAGTCGTTAGATATTCATAAATCTCTTTCTCATCTTTATCCACAGCTTTTTCATGTAATTTTTTAAGCCAATCCAATAATACTAGTGTTGAGATCAATTTTAAAAGTGTGAAAAAGCTTCCATCTATCACAAGTCTTTTTAACTGTATTTCCTTGCTTAAACGCAAATCTTCATAATTTTCTTCTAAATTCATTAGCCCAATGCTCTCAAGAATGAAAGATACCAAGATCTCTCTAAGACATTCGTCATCTAGCCACATTTTCATGAGATCACTTGAATAAGACATCATAGGTTGCGGTAGCTCAATGTCAGGGGCATTCAACACTAGAACAGCTATCTCACCTAGATCTGTCAGCTTATAAACGGTTGCTTTTTTCCTCTGTCTAAAAGGCTTTTCCTCATAAACGATATATTTTCCGATTAAAGGCTGTAGCGTCTTCATCACGCTTGGAATAGTTTTTCCTATCCCAATGGCAATCCCATAGATCGAGTCTTCACCAACTTTCTTTAAATGTCTCAGTATATCCCATCTAAGCTCTGTATCAAGTAATGGAAAAGATCTTTTGATAATTTTTTCACGAATCTCATTCCAGTTGAAATTGAAACAAGTCATGGTAATCCAATTAGTTGATAAACTAGAAAGGTAAAAAAGGTTTATCATCCTTTAGGTTGATAAACCTATTCCAAAAAAGTAGTTTACCAATCAGTTAGTTTCTATATGAGGAAATTAACTAGATCACCCATCAAGTTTATAAACTTCCTAACATACTATATATTGGTGAGACCATGTCTCATTTCCTGTCTGTCTCTGAAATAAAGATACAGGCGGATAGACATAGAGTATATTTGATCGGGCCTAGAAGAGTAGGTAGATCAGGGAAAGAGCCTGTGGTCTATCTAGGAAAAGACTTTGAGCATCTTCTAGGAAAGAAGGTGATGCTAATACTTCAGGTTTTAGAGGAGAGAGAAAAAAGCTAGGTGAGATCTATGTCCTTGGAGCGGAGAACCCCTACCCAAAATAATTATAGCAAAAACGAGATAAAAACGACTTCTGAGAGAAAGGATCGTAAGGATCTTAGGTTCGAGGATTTCTCTGAGGAGTTTAAGGGCCAGGAAGTGATTGTTCTTCTGCAGAATGATAAGCTGATTGGGAAAGTTGAAGAGGCTAGACGCTACTGGATCAAGTTAATGGCATTTCCAGAGAATAGGGTTTACTACATCAACAAGGCATGGATCATCTATATTCAGCCTCTTAAGTCGGTGAGAAAATGACCCTTGCCATTTCCCCATTGGTCTCTACGATTAAGACAAGACCTAAGAAGCCTAGGAGAAAAACTATGAAAAGATGGGTAGTAGAGTCTCTCAATTACATAGTCGAGATCTCGAAGAGAAAAGGCTGTCTAGCGATAAAGACACAGGATCTAGCCATCTACCTAGGGATTCGAGACATAGGATCTTTGACACGTTTCGGAAGAACACTATCATTCCTAGAGACGATAGGATTGGCAAAAAAGATCAATAGAGGATATAGGATCAAAAGATATGGGCTTATACCGAAAGAGCTTTGGAAGAACTTCATCGAGATATGCAGCCTTAACCAGAGAAGATTCACTTGTGAGACAGATTCAACCCTCTGTGGGCTAATAGGGATCTGTCCCTATTGGAAGGCGATGAAAGAGATCAACAGGATCTATAATGGTGATTGAGATGGCCCTGAGACAGAGTGTTAGAGAAATAAGAGTAGTCTCTCTCGATAGAAGAGGCCCGTGCATCTATTCAGCATCTCTATTAGTCCCATCTTCATCGAGGCCTATATATCATCATGTGAGCCTTTGGATAGATGCCTGCCCCTTCCCAGATTTCTCAGGCGAAATATCTGTAGAGATGAGGCTGTTAAAGTATAGCTGCACATGTGAGGATTTCGTCTTCAGGAATCACGAGTGTAAACATGTTAAAGCTGCATTCAGATATGTGAGGCCGATCCTAGAGGATATGATTAAGAAGGAATGGCGTGAGAATGGTGAAAACAGATGGTGACAGAGCTAGACGTGAACAAGTGGATTATGAAAGCAATGGATACCCCAAAGATCCTTTCTAAAGACGAAATCATGGTGACAGAGGCTGCAGCACCTTGTCTAAGAAGATCCTACTACAATCGAGTGAGAGGATCCCTTCCCACACCAAGTGAGTTTCTAAAATCAATTGGAAACGATATCCATCTGAAGCTGCAGGAAGTTTTACGAAATGAAGGATGCGATACAGAGGTTTCTGTGAATATCGAGTTAGACGGTTTCAGATTGAGAGGAAGAATAGATGCGTTATGTAATGAGAGAGGAGAAGATGTTATACTAGAGTTCAAGACGGCTAATGAGATCCCTGAGAAACCTTATGATTCTCATGTTATGCAGATCCAGGCCTATCTATTGATGCTTAAGCTTAGAAAAGGATATCTCATCTATCTATCGAGGACTAACGGAAGAGTCAAGGTTTTCAGGATAGAGAGAGACAATAAGGCAGTAAAAAGGCTTGTAGAGAGAGCCAGACAATTATATAACTCGTTAAAAGATCTTAAGCCGCCTGCAGCCGAAAAAGGGCCTTGGTGTTCTGACTGTCCTTTTTCACACATCTGTAAAAGGTGATTCTCATGGGGATCTCAGAGCTTAGCCTAAAGATCGCCTCTCTAGGTGAAGACCATCTCACTCTGTATTTAATGGAGAATAATAGCCATAGAGCGATAATCAGGATAAAGAAGCTGAAGAGGAAGGCTAAGATAGCTATTAGATATTTTGGTGAAGAAACCTCTCAGATAATTGAGTGTAGCATAAAAGATGATGAAGTTAATCAACAATGTTTCCAAAGCATAGGACTAGTCTTTGAAAAGAAGTTTCCAGGTCTTGATAAAGAGGCTGTGGCAGAAGAGTTTAGAAAGATCTTTAAAGAGTGGGAGAACATTAGACTGGCAGAAGAGCTTAAGGCAGAAGAGGAGAGGCTGAAGGAAGGTCTGGAGCCTATTCTAGAGGATGAGGTCGAGGGAAAAGTTATAAGGATCCTTGCCTCGGATGGTGCATATTTCAATGCCCACGGATCTTTTGTTGATCTAGGTGATTACGTAGTCATCTCTGAATCAACATTCGCATATACACAAGTAGAGACTGAGAACGGGGTTTTAGAAAAGATTGAGCCTGTGGGAGTAGTGATGATATATAGACGTGAGAAAGGATCCCTGTCTCTACTCGAGAAAAAGCCGTATTTCCCATCTCATCAAATAAGGATCAAAGTGGGAGACAGGTTATTAAGACTGCGTGGAGATGCTAAAGATATGAAGGCTGATCTTATCTACAGCTTCCCAGATATCATGACATTAAAGAAGGTTCTTGATGGTGAAGAGGCTGAAAAAGAGAAGACATGGACAGATGTGGGTAGTGAGATTATTGAGAAGCTTAAGGATTATATAGTTTTTGATGATGAAAGGATCTATGATGTGGTCGCATCATACATAGTGATGACATATTTCTATGACGTCTTTACTGCAGTCCCGTTTCTATATCTACACGGCCCGCCTGGGAGTGGAAAGACTAGAGCTAACATCACGATAACCTATATGTGTAGAAGAGGAGTTTTTGTGGCAGATCCTAGTGATGCTACTTTATATAGAATGGTAGAGGCTCTAGGGCCTACTCTGGGGATTGATGAGTCTGTGTTGAGTGAGAAGGCTAAGAGGATCCTGGCAGCGGGATATAAGAAGGGAGCGGTCGTCCCCAGGGCAGAACCTACTAAAAGCGGGATAATACTTAAGTTTTTCGAGGCAACTACACCAAGGATCTTCTCATTTGAACATCCACCTAGTGAGGACTATCTACTGCAAAGAAGTATTCTAATTAATATGCTTAAGGCAAAACCTAGGAAATTCCTCGATCCACAGCCTAATGAGTTCAAAGAGATTAGAGAGGCTCTTTACTATATGAGACTAGCTAAGCTGCCTGAGATCCTTGATGCTAGGGAGAAAGCTTTGAAGATATTAGAAGATCAAGGTGTATGGGGTAGAGAGGCAGAGACATGGGCACCTGTTCTAGCTGCAGCAATATTAATTGGAAAAGAGAAGACTGTCATAGACTATATACTTGAGGATGTGAGCCAGAGAAGAGCTAACGAGATGATATATGATGAGGAGAAGATTGTTCTGGCAGCAATAGATAAGCTATTCAGCATGGCATCATCTTTAGTCTCTGAAGGAGATAAGGTTATAACGTTCATGTCGAAAGATCTTCAGAAGATTATTAAGAGACGCTTGCTAGAAGATGAAGACTGTCTAGAGATTACTACTGAGGGAGTTACTGAGAAAATAGAGACAAAGAATGAGCCTAGATGTAGAGATCTTGAGAAAGAGATTGAGAAGAAATGGAAGACAGAGAAAATTGGAAGGATCCTTAAGAACCTGGGATTCGATAAGTATAAAAGAAAAAAAGGAAAAGGAAGCGGAGCTAGGAATGTGTATGAAATAAAGTATAGCAACTTTGTGAATATAGCAAGAAGATATGATTATGAGCCTTTAGGATCAAAAGAAGAAAACAAGGTTGAGAAAAATGATCAGGTCGGTTAGGTCGGTTAGATCTTTTTCCGATGAGAAAAAACCAACCGACCTCGCGAGGGATCCTAGTGATCATCTCCCAATGATCGCTGAAGTCGGTCAGGTCGGTCAGGTCGGTCGGTTTTTTGAGGGTATTATAAAAACAAAAAATCTCGCGAGGGATCCTAGAATTTTTAATCCCCCCTATACCCCTAAAAAACCAACCGACCCGACCGACCCAACCGACCGATCAGAATCAAAAAATTCTGAGATTTCCAATAATAATGATAATGTAAAAAAGCTAATAAAGACTTCTAAAGGATCTGTGGATAGCTTTCTCGATTATCTACATGAATGGTTTCTAGGTCCTGTCAGGATCCCTTTAGATGCTAAACGTGAATTCGGTCTCTTTATTGGTGACATGTCTTCTAGACAAGGGTTTAGAAGAGATCCTATGGTATTTGAGGGCTTTAGGCTACTATACTGGCCTGAGATTAGAAAGAGATTTTATGATTCTAACATCTTTATGGGGATAGGCTATTGGGAGACGCCTGACCAGGATCCTATTGAAGAGAACATGCTATATGACAGGCTTTTGTAATGTTTTGACTCTGAGGAGGGTCC